>MTKZ01001855.1_pt1 | contig 49427 bp, 40 predicted proteins | sample 1042781 | NCBI WGS metagenome assembly MTKZ01 (sample SAMN06212207, study PRJNA360539) | anaerobic digester metagenome | biome: Wastewater treatment plant; material: sludge; isolation source: anaerobic digester fed with sludge from wastewater treatment plant | place: Denmark: WWTP Viborg ...
GTGACCGGATTGCGCAGGCCGCGGCAGTCAAAGACAAACCCGCTGCCGTTGTCATAGCTGACGCTCTTTCCCCTGACATATGCAAAGCTCTCGAGATGTATAGTAACCATATCCTGGTAGTGTTCCAGGATGCGGTACTTTCGTTGCAGCGGCACTGCGAGTGAGGCTTTCTTCAGTTCGGGGAGGTCAATCCTGACGTCACCGCTCTCAAGAAGCTCGTTCATCAACTCAACAGCCGGTACGATGCTCTCGTTGAAAGTGGGTTTGTTCTCATGCAGTCCCCTGAATCCGAAGGCGCCCAGGGCCTGCATGAGCCTTATAAGGGTGAAGGCGCCCTGGTACATCTCAAGTGACTCGCGTGGTCTGCCGGTAGCTGCCGCGAAGAGATCCAGGTGCCTGTTGATTGTTGTCTTCCTGATCTTTTCTGGGATATAGGCCTTGGCATCATAAACGAGGGAGGCGATGTCATACTGCGGCGCCCCGAGCCTGCCCCCCTGGTAGTCAATATACCACGGCTTTCCGTCCCTGATCATGATATTGGCCGTCTGGAAGTCGCGGAAGAGAAAATACTCCTGTCCTGCATCCAGCAGGTAACGGGTCAGAATCTCAAAATCCCGCTCAAGCCTGGTCTCATTGAACGGTGCTCCTATAAGCTTGAGGAACATGTACTTGTAATAGTTCATATCCCAGACTATGCTCTGCCGGTCGAAGCTGCGGTGTGGATAACACAGCGACAGGTCAAGCCCTCTGATCCCTTCAGTCTGTATGCGTACCAGGTCACCTGCGACTGTAAGGAAGAGGTTTTCCGTCTCCCTGTTGAAACGTTCCTCATCGGAACGGCGGGCGAGCCAGGTAAAAAGGTTGGTATCACCCAGGTCTTCAAGAAAATAGATCTTATCCTCGGGATAATATACATAAATCTCCGGCACCGGTAATCCCTTTGATCTGAAGTGGTTAGAAAATCCGACGAAGGCTTCGTTCTCCTCGCGGCTCGGGTTGTATGCGCCGATCACCTGGTCCTCACGGCATATCAGCCTGAAATAAACCCTGTCTGAGCCCGATTGCGGCAGGCGGGTGATGATCTCCGGAGAGGAGCCTTTCCAGCGCTCAAATGCCTTTTCTACTGCTGTTCTTATATCCATTTCAGAACCTGATAATTATCTTTTTCCTGTAAAGTATGTAGCCGAAAGCCCATATGATCAGAACCTGCATTATTGCGAAGAGCAGGCTTGCAAGTTTCTGTTCCTCAAAGAGCGGACTGCAGATATGTTCGAATATCCATTTGTAAAGAGTGGTCTCCCCTATCTTCACGGCAAGCATTGTCTTGGTCCAGATTCCGGCGAGGAGGTAGGTGAAGAGGGGATTTGTGCCGAATGTATTGAAGAAGCCTGTCCATCCTTTCAGGTTCCATATGTCAATTATTATGAACAGCAGGGCCAGAATCACCATACCAATACCGCCGGCGTAGATAACATAGGAGCTTGTCCAGATGGGTTTGTTGATGGGGAAATACTGTCCCCATAGCAGTCCTGCCCCGATAAGCAGGGTGCCTGTGAGGGCAAGCCATCCCGGGGTTTTCCATGATGATCCGTTAGCGCTGATCAATCCTCCGGCCATAAACCCGAGCAATACCGTAGCGGTGGCGGGAAGGGTGCTCAGCAGTCCTTCCGGGTCAAACGGCATACCAAATCCCCTGTAAAGGTGATTTTCGCCGAGGACGGCGATATCGACTGTCCGTGCATAGTTACCCTCGAGTGAATAGGGATCGGCCCCTCCCATGAAATGCATCAGGGCCCAGTATCCGAACAGTATTACTGCCGTGGCAAGCCAGATATAATTCCTGCGGATCAGCAGCACCAGAATTGCACCAAGGCCCCATGCCAGTGCTATCCTCTGTAGCACTCCCATGATCCGGAGTGTGCTGTAATCACGTACAAAATGGGGAAAAATATTCAGAAAAAGGCCTGCGGCGAAGATGAGCAGTACCCTTCGCAGTATGCGGAACAGTGATGGTCCGGAGAATTCGAAGTTATACTTTCGAAGGGAATAGAACATTGCCACACCCGAGATGAACAGGAATGAGGGAAATACAAGGTCAGTGGGTGTGCAGCCATGCCACGAGGCATGTCTCAGGGGAGCATATACGTGACTCCATGTACCCGGGGTGTTGACAATGATCATGAAAGCCACAGTCATCCCCCTGAAAACGTCAAGTGACAAAAGCCGCGCTGATTTGCCGGCGCTCTTTCCGGAACTTTTTGTTGCTGCCATATGCGTTCTGTTGGTTGGGTAAAAATAACAAATTGGAACCAATCAACCGGGAAAAGAATCATAAAGAAAAATGCTAATTTTGGTACAACGCATAATTCATTCCTCTGATGAAAAAATCCTGCTTATCACTAGTACTTGCCGTGTGTGCCCTGATGATCTACCCCTCTCCGGTCACCGGAGCGGAGAACAATGTTCCGTGGAAAAATTTCACCGGCGACCCCAGGGTTGACAGCATACTTAACACTATGACTGTCAGGGAGATGATTGCTCAGCTAATATGGGTACCGGCATGGGCTGACGAAAAGGGAGGTAATTACAGGCAGGTAGAGCTGCTGGTTGAAAAGTATGGTATCGGGGGTGTGATTTTCTTCGAGGGATCACGTGATATGCAGTTGGATTACACGAAAAGGATCAGCAGTATCTCGCGGATACCGCTGATCATTGCACAGGATGCTGAGTGGGGAACCGGGATGCGGCTGAGGGAGGTGGAGGACTTTCCGTACCAGATGACGCTGGGAGCGCTGCAGGATGACTCCCTGATTTACAGGATGGGTGCTGCCGTGGCGTGGCAGTGCCATGACATTGGGGTAAACCTGAACCTTGCACCCGTTGCCGATGTGAACAACAACCCTATGAATCCGGTAATAAACTACCGCTCCTTCGGTGAGGATCCGGAGAAGGTTGCAGAAAAGGCGACAATGTATATGAAGGGGCTGCAGGATAACGGCATCATAGCCTGTGCAAAGCATTTCCCGGGTCACGGTGACACTGACACTGACTCCCATACCGGACTTCCTGTAATCAGGGGTGACCGCAGCCGTTTTGACAGGATTGAGCTGATACCCTTCAGGAGGCTGGCAGATGAAGGAATCGGGGCAGTTATGACAGCGCATATAAGTGTGCCGGGACTGGATGCCGGAGGTCTTCCGGCGACTTTCTCGAAGAAAGTGGTGACCGGACTGCTCAGGCAGGAGTCGCGTTTCAGGGGGCTCATCCTTACAGATGCGATGAATATGGCCGGTGCGACCATGACCTTCCCGTCGGGCATTGCCGATGCCGAGGCGCTGCTGGCGGGGAATGACATAATAGAATACTCCACTGATCCTATCCGTGCCATCGAGGAGATTGCCCGCAGGGTCGAAAAGGGCGAGATAGCAGTAAGTGAGATCACTGACAGGTGCAGGAAGCTTCTTGAAGCAAAGCTGTGGCTGGAGATTCATAGGGCGGAAAATGGAGGTAAAGCAGAATCCGGGGATCAGGCAATTCCGGGCCCGGCATCAGAGGCAGCTGCCGGCTTCGCCTCAGCCCCAGGCGGCATCCCCGTTTCCGGGCACCCGGCACTGATACGTGACCTGTATGCCGGAGCGATGACCCTGATAGAGAACAATGACAATCTCCTTCCGCTGGGCAGGCTTGACAGGATAAGAATAGCCACTGTCTCTGTCAACCGACTGGCTATGACCGAATTCCAGCGTATGACCGACAGGTATACCAATGCTGACCACTACTTCATTGACCCGGCAAATGAGCAGGGCGCCAGGTTTGTAATGTCAAAACTAAAGGATTATGATGTGGTCATAGCAGGTTTCTGTGCACTGGANNTGCTGTAATATGGTTCGGCAATCCCTATGGTGTTGCGCGGCTTGACATGACGAAGAAGCCGACGGCTATGCTTGTGGCATACCAGGATAACAGTTACACTCACCAGGTTGCGGTGCAGGTGCTCTTCGGCGCCATCGGCGCATCAGGCAGGCTGCCGGTGACAGTAAATGAAAATTATCCGGCAGGAACGGGCATCAAAACCCCCGGCAACATCAGGATGCAGTTCGGGTTTCCGGAGAATGCAGGACTTTCCTCGGTGAGGCTGATAAGCAAAGTTGATTCCATCGTGAGTGCAGGCATTGACACCCTGGCTTTCCCGGGTTGCCAGGTGCTAATAGCACGCCGGGGAATCGTCGTGCTTGACAAATGCTACGGATTCCATCTCTACGACAGCACCGAGGCTGTCACAGAAAATGACCTGTGGGACCTTGCCTCAGTGACCAAGGTATCAGCGGCCACTCCCTCTCTGATGCTGCTTGATGACAGAGGTTTGTTTGACATTGACAAAACCCTTGGTGATTACCTTCCCTGGTTTCGTTTTTCCGACAAGGGTGACATGGTCCTTCGCGAGATGCTCGCCCACCAGGCCGGTCTGAAGGCATGGATACCCTTCTGGAGAAATACCCTTGAGAATGACAGCACTTTCAGGCGGGGCATTTTCAGCGATTATACCAACCGGAAGTATGCCTTACAGGTTACTGACTCAATCTACATGAACCGTCATTACCTGAAGGATATGTTCAGGGAGATACGTGACAGTCCTGTGGGTGATAAAAAATATGTCTATTCCGATCTCACCTTCATCCTTGCTGCAGAGATCNNTACCGTCCCATCGGTGCCTTCAACATCACCTACAGGCCGCTTGAGAAGTATCCGGCAGAGAGGGTTGTCCCTACTGAGTATGATTCTCTTTTCAGGAAGCAGTTGCTCAGGGGTACGGTGCATGATGAGGGGACAGCAATGCTGGGAGGCGTGTCAGGTCATGCCGGTCTGTTTGCCACGGGCAATGACCTCCTGAAGCTAGTGGAGATGTACCGCAGGGGAGGTGAATACGGAGGTGTCAGAGTTCTAAGCAGTGATGTGCTCAGGAAGTACACAACCGTTCAGTTCCCGGACAACGATAACCGCAGGGCACTGGGATTTGACAAACCGCTGCTGCGGAATGATACGGTGCCTCCGGAGGAAGCTTATCCCTGTCCGTCGGCCTCGCCTGCCAGTTTCGGGCACTCGGGGTTCACCGGCACCTTCATCTGGTGTGATCCGGATGAGGAGATATCATATGTGTTCCTCAGCAACAGGGTTTATCCCACCCGGAACAACAACAGGCTTTCAGATCTCTCCATCAGGGGAAAGATTTTGCAGGCGGTATATGATGCAAGAATCCAATGAGTTGCGATTTGCGATTTGCGATTGTTCCAGCAATTCGCAAATCGCAAATCGCACATCGTAAATAAAAAAAGCTGCATCCCTGCAGCTTTTTTCTATCGTGTGCCCAGGACAAGACTCGAACTTGCACACCGTAACCGGCACCAGCCCCTCAAGCTGGCGTGTCTACCAATTTCACCACCTGGGCGTGGTTTGTGGTGCCCAGAACAGGACTCGAACCTGCACATCATTGCTGACACTAGTCCCTGAAACTAGCGCGTCTACCAATTTCGCCATCTGGGCTTCTTGCCGGATCAGGGAGACTGCCTGAAAATTGACGCCGGTCTTCCTTAATCCATCAATGCGGCTGCAAAAATAATTATTTTTTTCAATCAAGTGATTCACTTTACCTAAAAGAGAAAAAAAATAATCACAGATTTCTCTTTTACTTATCTTTGATGCCCGAAATATGGTGCAATCGCCTTACGCGCAGCATCGCACGGAGCTGAAAAGAGATGAAGGTTTACAAATTTGGGGGGACTTCGGTTGGAAGTCCGGAACGGTTCAGGGCGCTGATTCCCCTGATAAATGACGGCAGGTTGAAGATTGTTGTTCTTTCTGCCATGGCAGGGACGACCAATGCCCTGGTAGAGATCTCCGGGCTCCTGGGGTCGGGCGACAAATCCGGGGCAGAGCGGATGACCGGCCAGCTGCGATCGAAGTACCATGCCGTTGTTTCTGATCTCTTTACCTCCGAAGAGTGGTCGAAGAGGGCACATGACCTCACTGATGAGCATTTTGATTTCATTTCCTCGCTCATATCAGGTGAACCTGCCAGGGGAACCGACAAGATGATTGTCGCACGAGGGGAGCTCATATCCACAGCCCTGTTGCACTTCTTCCTTTCCGAAAAAGGTATACCATCACTCCTGATACCTGCCCTGAATTTCATGAGGGTAGACAAGGATGGCGAGCCGGACTACTTTTATATCAGTGAGAACCTGAAACGGGAGCTTTCGGCCGTCAGGGACGAAAAGATCATTATCACCCAGGGCTTTATCTGCCGCAACGTCTTCGGCGAGACTGACAACCTCCGCCGAGGCGGAAGTGACTACAGCGCCACAATCATAGGGGCTGCCATAGCCGCTGAAGAGGTACAGATATGGACTGACATCAGCGGGCTGCACAACAATGACCCGAGGTATGTGGAGAACACCAGGGTTATCAGAAATCTCTCCTTCAGCGAAGCGGCAGAACTGGCTTTTTTCGGGGCGAAGATACTTCACCCCTCAAGCATCAACCCCGCGAGGATGAAAAATATTCCGGTACGGCTGAAGAACACGATGGAACCTGCCGATGATGGTACCCTTATCACCTCAGAAACCACCCTGGAAGATTATACTGCAGTGGCTGCAAAAGACGGCATCACTTCGATACGCATTCACTCTGACAGGATGCTGATGGCTTACGGTTTCATGAGGAGGATCTTCGAGGTATTCGAAGCCTTCAGGACTCCTATTGACATGATAACCACCTCCGAAGTCTCATTATCACTGACCATAGAGGATCCTGCCCACCTTGAAGACATTGTGAAATCGCTCAGTTCAATCGGGCAGGTGGAGACAGACCGCAACCAGACCATTATATGTGTGGTGGGCGACTTCCGCCCTGACCGTGTGGGATCGGCCCCGGAGATATTTGAAGCGCTTAACGAGATACCGGTAAAGATGATCTCCTACGGCGGCAGTGATCACAGCGTCTCGATCCTTATCAACACAGCCGACAAGATCACAGCCCTCAGGGCGCTGAATGAAAGGTTATTTACACAGAAAGCATGATTACCAGGGAGATTACTGAAAAACTGGGTAAGCATGAAACCCCTTTTTATTACTATGATCTGGAAATGCTCCGTGAGACTCTCTCCGTGGCATCAGGTGAAGCTGTCAACAGGGGTTTTCATGTTCACTATGCCGTAAAGGCCAACTTCAATCCTGTGATTATGAAGATCATCACAGGGTACGGATTCGGAGCTGACTGTGTCAGCGGCAACGAGGTGGAGCATGCCATTGCATGCGGATTTCCGGCCGGCGAGACTGTGTTTGCAGGGGTTGGCAAGAGCGACGCTGAGATAGAGAAGGCTCTGAGGCTGGACATCAAGTGTTTCAATGCAGAATCCGCAGCGGAACTCGATGTCATCGACGCTATTGCAGGCAGGCTGGGGAAAAAGGCCCCGGTGGCACTCCGCATCAACCCCAACGTGGAAGCACACACCATCAAGCATATCACCACCGGCACCGATGAAAACAAGTTCGGTATAAGAATCCCGGAGCTTGAAACTGTTCTGGACAGGCTGGAGGGGCTGCAGAACCTTCGTTACAGGGGAATTCACTTTCATATCGGATCACAGATCACCGACCTGCATGTCTATCGCAATCTCTGCACAAGGATAAACGAGTTGTGGCAGTGGCTGACCGACAGGGGCTTCGGGCCTGAAGACATAAATGTAGGCGGAGGACTGGGAATCAGCTATGATGACCCGGACCGTTTCCCGCAGTTCGCGGAGTATTTTGACGTTTTCTGGAAGCATCTTGACAGCAGGATACAAAGCACCATATCCTTTGAACTGGGTCGGTCGCTTACGGCGAACTGCGGCTCTCTTGTAAGCAGGGTACTGTTTGTCAAGCCCGGCGCTGCGGAGACATTTGTCATCCTGGATGCCGGCATGACCGAGCTTATCAGGCCTGCCCTTTACCATGCCAGTCACAGGATTGAGAATCTCTCCTCTTCCGGTCCGGTGAAAAAATATACTGTTGTGGGACCAATCTGCGAGACCACTGACACCTTCGGCAGGAGTATTTCGCTTCCGGAAACGCGACGCGGCGACCTGGTTGCCATTCGCTCTGCCGGTGCATACGGTGAGGTGATGGCCTCGAGGTACAATATGCGATCTCTGCCCATGGCACTGTTTTCCGAGGAACTGCAGTGATTTGTAATTTGCATGTTACGAGTTGCGATTTTTCCACGATTCGCAATTCGCAAATCGACATTCGCAAATAAAAAAAGCTGCCTCTCAGCAGCTTTTTTTTTNNAAAAGCAGGGTGACTATACCTGATACCAGGTTTACATTTATGTTCAGCGAACGGGCATACATTGCATCATTACCCAGTGTGGCAATGCCGTAGATTGTAATGATCAGCCCGAAAATCGAGAACATCAGTCCAATCGGAAATCTTATATCTAACATGATCGTCGTTTTTAAAGTTACCAGAACAAGATTGAGAGCACAATCATAATAATTCCCACAATAAGTGCAAGGAACCAGGGCCTGTTGTACCACACCACTCCGGAGTCGTCGAGCTTCTTCGTCATTGAGTAGACAAGGCCGTCGAGTTCATCATCGGTCTTGGTGCGTTTGGAGAGCAGCGAAATAAAAACCGTCAGCAGCGTAGCCACAGTAAAGGCTATAATTGCTGTCCAGAAGTTCTGTGCCATCTCAACAGGGTATGTATGGACTACACCGAGCCATCCGCCCTTGACGAGGGTGGTGGCTCCCTCTGGCTGAGTCAAACCATGATGTACCAGAGCCATCAGGAATCCTGCCAGCAGTCCTGTGAATGCCGCATTGCCTGTTGACCGTTTCCAGAACATCCCCAGGAATATCACCGCAAAGAGCGGGGCATTGATCATTGAGAAGATCGTTTGGAGGAAGTCCATTATGTTGCCGAACTTGCTTGCAATATACGCTGCAGCGATGCTGACAAGCACTCCCACAACGGTAGCCATCTTTCCGACCTTGAGATAATGTTTGTCATCAGCCTCCTTGTTGCCAGTTGCCGGCCGGATGTAGCTCTGATAGATGTCATAGGTCCATACTGTATTGAAAGCCGAAACATTTCCGGCCATGCCTGACATGAAAGAGGCGAGCAGTGCCGTCACCCCGAGACCAAGTACGCCGGCGGGCAGGTACTGTTTGAGCAGCATGATTATAGTATAGTCATAGATAGGCTGCCCGGCGTCGTTCAATGGCAGTGCAAATCCTTTCAGCGGATCGTTCAGCAGCACAAGTGCAGCGATGCCGGGGACAATAATAAGGAAGGGAATGAACATCTTAGGTATGGCGCCGATCAGAGGCACCTTGCGTGCAGCCGTCATTGACTCGGCCGCCATGGCACGCTGCACAATCAGGAAGTTTGTGCACCAGTAGCCGAAGGAGAGCACAAAGCCCAATCCTGCGAAGATGCCGTACCATGCCACTCCCAGAGGGTTTCCGGAGCCGGTTCCTGTATACTTCCAGGTTGTAGTCCACGCATCAGCCGCAAAACCCTTGCTCTCCACAATCGGGGCCAGGCTGGCCTGCATGCCGCCCCATCCCCCGACATCCTTCATGACAAGGAAAGCCATTGGCAGAAGGCCTATCACAATAATGAAAAACTGAAGCACTTCGTTATAGATGGCAGAGGAGAGTCCTCCAAGGTATGTGTAACCCAGCACTATCGCCGCAGAGGCGAAGAGTGATACGTTGAAGTTCCATCCCAGTACATTTTCAAGGAGAAGGGCGAGGGCGTACATGGAGATCCCCGAGGCAAGCACTGTCATAACAGCAAACAGGATGGCATTCAGTCCGCGCGTCTTCTCATCAAACCGAAGCTTCAGGTACTCGGGTACTGACCGTGCCTTGGAGCCGTAATAGAAACGCATCATGAAGAGGGCCAGGAAGACCATTGCCGGTATGGCGCCAATCCAGTAGAAATGGGTGGTGAGCATACCGTACTTGAGACCTGAGCCAGTCATGCCCATCACCTCGAGGGCACCGAGGTTCGTGGAGATGAATGCCAGGCCTGCAACCCAGGCGGGGATGGATCTTCCCGCCTCAAGGAAGGCAGTGGCGTTCTTCATATACTTCTTCAGGGCCCAACCTATACCCAGCACAAAAACGAAATAGACTGCCATTATAAGGTAGTCTATTCCATGAAGCGCAAATTTTGTATCCATGAGATTCTTTCGATTAGGTTTGTGAAACACAAACTTAAAGAAATTTATCAAATGGATTCGTGCGCCATACTATTTTGTTTACCCCTGTGAATTACTTTTTTACGGTTGCTGAAACCGTCCTGCTCTTGAGCGGGACAAGCTGTTTCCTGTCGCGGATTGCAGCTCCCTTGGTGCCTGTGTAGTCAACCCATGCAGTGAACTGGTTGAGCTGATTCTTTTCGAGCTGATCTGTCCTGATGAAGCCCGTATCCTCGTTTCTCAGGGTGTAGTTGTTGTGGGTTGAATGCCAGACATCGACAAAGTAGACCCTGGGCTGCAGGTTGGTGAATATGACCTTTCCGGAGGCGTTGGTGAACCCCTCCACTATGGCATTGGTCTCATTGTCCCAGTCTGTCTCCGTAGGATAGAGTATCACGCTTGCCCCTGAAACCGGATACTGGTCGTAGTATTCAAGCACCTCAACCTCAAGCATTGTCGGGGAGTTGATCTCGATATCAAGGTAAGACTTGTCGACATTGCCCGATCTCGTATATGCGGTCAGGACCACTGTAAATACCCCGGATGCGTTGTAGACGTGGGCAGGTTCGTAGGCGTTGGAAAAAGTGCCGTCGCCAAAGTCCCATTCGTAATCAGTTGCGTTGTATGACCCGTTGAAGAAGAATACCTCCTCTCCTATTTCAGCCTTTATCTTATCTGCGAAGAAGTAAGCTTCGGGCTGTGTGTCACATGAATTCAGCATTATCAATGCTGCTGCTGCGGTTAAGATTAAAATTCTTTTCATGACTGCCGTTTTTGGTGCTGTTTTGTTAAATCCAAAATCTGTGCCAATTAACAATTTCAAAAAAGAGGGCCGTTTTACCTCGAAAACACAGGAGAACACCATACAGTAAAAAATATTATCTTTGCGGACTATTAAAAAGTATGAAACCGATGATCAGCATAACCTTTCCTGACGGCTCTGTGAGGGAGTACAGCCAGGGTATAACCAGTCATGAAATTGCAATGTCAATCAGTCCGGGTCTTGCTGCTGATGTCTATGCAGCAACGGTCAACGGTGAGGTTCGTGACCTTTCGCGGCCTGTTGAAGGCAATGCCACTGTCAGGTTTCACAAGTGGGATGATGCCGAGGCGAAGCATGCATTCTGGCATTCGTCAGCCCACCTTATGGCGGAAGCACTCGAGGCACTTTACCCCGGGATTAAATTCGGCATAGGCCCGGCCATAGAGAACGGCTTTTACTACGATGTTGATCCAGGTGACGGAAAGGTGATAACCGATTCCGACCTGACCCTCATTGAAGAAAAGATGAAGGAGCTTGCAGCAAGGAAGAGCCCGATAGTTCGCACGGAGGTCAGCAAGAAGGAAGCGATGGAGCTCTTCACTGCAAAGGGTGATGAATACAAGACCGAGCTGATCTCTGAGCTTGAAGACGGTACAATTACTCTGTACCGGCAGGGAAATTTCACCGATCTGTGCCGTGGTCCGCACCTTCCGGACACTTCATCAATCAGGGCGATAAAGGTTCTAAGCCTTGCCGGTGCATACTGGCGTGGCGACGAAAAGCGGAAGATGATGACCCGCATTTACGGCATCACGTTCCCGAAGCAGAAGATGCTTGATGAGTACATGACAATGATCGAAGAGGCACGCAAGCGTGATCACCGCAGAATAGGCAAGGAGCTGGAGCTGTTCGCTTTCTCGCCGAAGGTGGGAATGGGGCTGGCTCTCTGGCTTCCGCGAGGAGCGGACCTGAAGCAGAGGCTTATCGATTTCATGACAAAGGTACTTAAGGTGAGAGGTTACACCATGGTATCCACTCCGCACATCGGCAATGTTGACCTGTATAAGACATCAGGTCACTTTGAGAAGTACGGGGCTGACTCATTCAGGCCCATCACCACTCCGCAGGAGGGTGAGGTCTTCATGCTCAAGCCAATGAACTGCCCTCATCACTGCGAGATATTCAACGCCACTCCCCACTCCTACCGGGAGCTTCCGGTGAGGATGGCCGAGTTTGGCACCGTTTACCGCTATGAGCAGAGCGGTGAGCTGCACGGGCTGACCCGCGTGCGCAGCTTCACCCAGGATGACGCTCACCATTACTGCGCCCCTGAACAGCTCAAGGAGGAGTTCAAGAGCATCATTGACCTTGTGCAATATATTTACAGGATAGTCGGATTCAATGAATTCACCGCACAGATATCACTCAGGGATCCGGGTAACCATGATAAGTACATCGGTACTGACGAGAACTGGGAGAAGGCCGAGAAGGCAATCATTGAAGCTGCAGGGGAAAAGAACCTTGTGACCACTGTGGCAATAGGTGAGGCAGCCTTTTACGGACCCAAGCTCGATTTCATGGTGCGTGACGCCATCGGCCGCAAGTGGCAGCTCGGGACCATCCAGGTAGACTACAACCTCCCGGAGCGGTTCGGGCTTGAGTACACCGGCAGCGACAACCAGAAGCACCAGCCGGTGATGATTCACAGGGCAATTTTCGGTTCCCTGGAACGTTTCGTTGCAGTGCTCATTGAAAATACTGCCGGCCGTTTCCCTGTCTGGCTGACTCCTGATCAGGCTGTAATACTGCCCATCAGCGAAAAATTCAATGATTATGCAAAAACTGTTTCAAATCTCCTTAATAATTACGATATTCGCACCCTGATTGACGAGAGGAACGAGAAGATAGGTAAAAAGATAAGGGATAATGAGTTAAAGAGAATTCCCTATCTTCTTGTGATTGGTGAAAAGGAAGAATTAGCGGGAACAGTCTCCGTCAGGAAGCAGGGAGAAGGTGACAGGGGAGTCATGAAACCCGGGGAGTTCATCAACCTTGTGAAAGAGGAGATAAAGAGAGAGACTGGTATTTAAAATACAGATTTTAAACATATTATAAACTTAACTGGAGGACAAAACAATAGCAGGACCGATCTTTTCCAGGCCCAGGCCGGGAAGAAAACCCGAACCGGAACACCGGATTAACAACAGGATCACAGCCAGGACGGTAAGAGTCGTCGGTGAGAACATAGAAGCAAAAGTCATGAACCTTTCTGATGCTCTCAGGCTGGCAGACGAAATGGAGCTTGACCTTGTTGAGATATCTCCAAATGCTGACCCACCCGTCTGCAAGATAGTTGATTACCAGAAGTTTCTTTACCAGCAAAAGAAGAAGCAGAAGGAGATCAAAGCCAATGCAGCCAAGATTGTTGTAAAAGAGATTCGTTTCGGCCCGAACACCGATGATCACGATTACAACTTCAAGCTGAAGCACGCTATCAACTTCCTGGAAGAAGGGGCCAAAGTAAGGGCATATGTCTTTTTCAAGGGAAGGTCAATTCTCTTCAAGGACCAGGGAGAAAAGCTTCTTGCGAGATTTGTGAGTGACCTGGATGAGTACGGAAAGGTAGACCAGACTCCGAGACTGGAAGGAAAGAGAATGATAATCATCCTCTCGCCAAAGAAAAAGAAATAGATTTTTTTTACACATATATATACAACATGCCAAAAGTGAAAACAAATCCGGGTGCAAAGAAGAGATTTTCTTTGACCGGTTCAGGTAAAATCAAGCGTAAGCATGCCTTCAAGAGTCACATTCTTACCAAGAAGTCAACAAAGCGTAAGAGGAATCTTACCTATGACGGACTGGTTGACAAGGCAGATCAGAAGAACGTAAAACTTCTGCTCGGGCTGAAGTAGTGTTTACCGCCTGACGGAGAGTTAATCAACAGAATTATTAACCGGGATGTGAAGCATAAAAGACCTTAAAGAGGCGCTTACATCCGAAAAAGAGAACAAAAATGCCAAGAGCAACAAACGCACCAGCATCGAAGGCAAGAAGAAAAAAGATCTTCAAGCAGACCAAAGGGTACTTCGGCAACAACGCCAATGTTTACAGCGTTGCAAAGAACGTGCTTGAGAAAGGGCTTGCCTATTCGTACCGTGACCGCAAGGACAAGAAGGGGCAGTTCCGCGCACTCTGGATCCAGAGAATCAACGCGGGAGTACGTCTTCACGGAATGAGTTACTCGCAGTTTATCGGCGGGCTTGAGAAGAAGGGAATTTCCCTTAACCGCAAGACCCTCGCTGACCTGGCGATGAACCATCCTGAAGCCTTTAAGGCGATAGTGGACAAAGTAAAAGAGTAAAAAAAAGCGGGCTGAGGCCCGCTTTTTTATTTGCGATTTGCGATTTGTGATTTGCGAATTAAATCGAACATCTCAAATCGCAATTCGCAATTATCTCTTGGCTGCCTTGAAGAACCTGTTGAATCTTATCTTTTTAAATCCCTGGGCTTCCTTGTCAATTGAGAGCCAGACACGCACAGGGCGCCCGACGATGTGATCCTCAGGGACGAATCCCCAGAAGCGTGAGTCGGCTGAGTCATGCCTGTTATCACCCATCATCCAGTAGTAATCCATCTTAAAGGTATAGCTGTCAGCAGGCTTGCCGTTAATATATATTACTGTATCACGTATCTCCAGGTCATTCTCCTCGTATATATCGATAATGGATGTATAGAAGTTAATGTTGGTCATGTCAAGCTTCACCGTGGTTCCCTTTTTCGGTATCCAGAGCGGGCCGAAGTAATCCTCGTTCCAGCGGTACGCGGGATCATGAGGAAAGACAGAGGCAAGATATTCACCGGGCCTGTGGTAGTCGGCCTCAATCCCGGTGACATTTGCAAATCCTGAGATTGTCTTTGCGTTTTCCTTCGTCAGCGGCAGCCTGTAGACAGTTCCTGAAAGCATAAGGGACTGGTCTGATTTTGACACGCCCATTCTTTCAAAAGCCTTGGGATTTATCCGGGTACCATTGGTACGCACGTAATAGGATGTCTGCTGGGTCTCGAACTCCGCGTTCTCATGACCGTTGATGAACAGCTTCCCTCCTTTGATCAGGACAGTGTCGCCGGGTATGCCAACACACCTCTTCACATAATTGTCACGCCGGTCAACAGGCCTGTAGATTACCGTGTACTCATTCCAGATCATCTGCCTTGCAACTGAATAATACTCATCCTTGCTTTTCAAAGGCCTGCCAGCCCTGATATCCTCCGCAGTGAGTGTCTCAATCCGTTCACGAACAATCTCATAGTAGCTTATTGCCTGCTGCTCCAGGCAGACTGTATCTCCAGCCGGGAAGTTAAAGACGACGATATCATTGTTTTTGACATGCCCGAATCCCTTGAGTCTTTTATACTTCCAGTGAATAAGGTCAGACCATGATTTCCCCTTGCCGCCGGTGAAAGGCATGGTATGCTGGGTAAAGGGGAAGGCGAGGGGGGTATTGGGCATGCGGGGGCCGTATGCCACCTTGCTTACAGCCAGGTGATCACCCACCAGCAGGGTCTTCTCCATGGAGGGAGTCGGAATGCGGTAGTTCTGGAAGAGGAAGATATTGATCAATGTCACTGCAATCACCGCAAAGATCAGTGCATCAAGCCATTCAATAACAACATGATTTTTACCGTGGCGTTTCTTCCAGAATGCCCAGTTTACCTTTTTGGATACATATATGTCGAATACTATCGGCAATCCGAGCAGCAGCCAGAAGTTGCCCACCCATATCACCCACAGGAGGTAGAGTACTCCGGCTATGCCGAATTTGAAAAATTTGTTCCGCAAAAGTTCTTTCATCTTCTTTGGTTTTCGATGTGCAAATCTACTATAATAAATTCAAATCAGTTTCCTGTGCGAATAATACCTCTTTCTGATGGGACCTGTGAGGCGGGTACACCGGCAATTGAAACATGGTGATTCGGGCAGGCAGGAATACAGCATTCCTTTAAGCGGAAACACCTCAATAAGCCCTGCCGTGAACGGATGCACCTGCCCTTGTCATCTTGTCAGCAGGGAATGAGTGACGTAACAGGCATGAGTGGTATTTTCAACCGGTTTATTCTGCCTCCAGGGTAACTGGGGCTACCTTCTTCAGATCCTTTATATAGTAGCGCGCCCCAATCAGGAATAGCAGTCCGCCCAGCAGAAGAGAAAAAGGAAGAATGCTTACTGCTGTCTGTATGTTAGTCAGGTCAGAGATTCTCCCCAGGGCAATGGGTGCTGTAAATGAGCCGAGGAGGTTCTGCACGAGAACTGCTATTGCATATGATGTTGCCCGCAGTCCCGGGTGAATAACATCCTGTGTGACAGCAGCTGCGCCGCTTATGAACTGCATTATGAATATTCCGAATATGAAGAGTGTCACCAGTTGCAACGTACCCCTGAACACGTAGAGTGCAAGGAACAGCAGGAGTGCTGAGAGTAGTGTAGAGATGGCCGGATAGATCATTCGTGCCGTAGGCATAGTCTTTCTCCAGCGGTCAATTATATAGCCGCCCAGGGGTGCTCCTACCAGGGCCAGCATCATAACCGCACCGGCAAGGCTTCCGGCCTTTTTCGGATCCATTCCGCTTGTAACCTGGAAGAATTTCGGCAGCCACACCAGGAGTGCCGTGGTCACGAACACAATTGCCGTCATCGCGAAATATGTAAATATGACCGAGGGTTTCTTCAGGAACTCCTTTGCAATGTCCTTTTTCTCCATCCTGATCTTATTGTTGGTCTCATCAACCTTTGAAAGGGCTACGGTCTTGTAATCTTTCACGAACAGGAAAAGAATTGCAATCAGGAGACCGGGGATGGCAACCAGGCCGAAGGCGTGTTTCCAGCCCCAGCTGCTTGCAATGATTCCGCCGGCAGTTACCCCGATGGCAGATCCTATAGGAATGGAAGCATTCCAGAGTCCCATCATCTTCGAGCGCTTTTCCATCGGGTACATTCCTGATATGAGTGCGCTTCCGCCCGGGGCATATCCGGCTTCGCCGAAACCGATGAGTACCCGTGCGAGGAAGAGCTGTACATAATTACCCGTAAAGGCACACAGGAGGGTTGCAAGACTCCAGACGATAGCCATTATGCCTATTGTCTTCGTCCGGCTCCATCTGTCTATAACAAGCGATACCGGAAAAGTCAGCAATCCGATTGTAAGATATATGATTGAGACCAGCCACCCTGACTGAAAGTCATTTATGCCAAGATCGGCCTGGATGTAGGAGAACATCGAGCTCACGACCATCCTGTCAGCATAATCAAACAGGTAAAGCAGAAATAAAAGGATGAACACATAATTTGAATAACGCCTGGTGAAAAGATAACCGGGCGGGACGACCTTGCTTTTCATAGGTTTGAGGATTGGAGTTAATGTTCACAGGTTTATGAGCGACTAAAATAGTGTCTATTTTCTTATCTTGCACCGGTTTTATGAAAATCGTTTCTATGAGACAGGGAATATTAATGATTATTGCACTTGTACTGACTGCGGCGTCAGGATGCACGAAAGCGGAAAAGGCTGACCTGGTCATTACCGGAGGTATTGTTTTTACGGCTGATTCGCTTAATCCCCGGGCAGAGGCTGTTGCCGTGAAGGGGAACAGGATACTTGCCGTCGGGAGTGACAGGGAGATCGGCAGGTATGTTGATCCGCAGGCTACGAAGGTGATAGATGCACGCAGCCGGGCTGTTCTCCCCGGTTTTAATGACGCACATGCGCACTTCGGTCCTGTTGATCCCGATTATATTGAGCTTCGCTATGTCACTGACCCTTCAGTGATTACGAACAGGGTGAAGGAGCAGGTGGCGCGCTCGCAGAAGGGTCAGCTGATCTATGGCGGCCACTGGGAGCATGAGATGTTTACCACCCGCGAATGGCCTTCGAAGGAGCTCATTGATGCCGTATCACCGGATAATCCTGTTGTCCTCCGCCGTACCGACGGTCACAGTGCCCTGGTTAACAGCTATGTGCTCAGGCAATCGGGCATTACCCGAAGCACCCCTGATCCTTTCGGGGGTGAGATCATGCATGACCCTGTCACCGGGGAGCCTACGGGTATTCTCAAGGAGAGCGCCATGTCACTGATCAGGACGGGTGCAAAAGATATCGAACGGACACCTGAGGAAGAGCGCGAGAGGGAATGGAGCGGTTACCTGCTGGCGCTGAAGATGGCCACCGAATATGGCATAACAAGCATACAGATACCCGGCAGTGCCGATTTTGACATGTATGACTCGATCATGGCTGCCGGAAAGCTTTCGTGCCGGATTGACATCGGCGGCGAGCTCACCGCTGACCAGGCACGCCTTGACAGGTATGAGGCGCTGAGGCAGAAGTACCCGGCCCAGGGCGACTGGATAAGGTTTGGTTACCTGAAGGATTTCATGGATGGCACGCTGGGTTCAGCCACTGCAATGATGTTTGAGCCGTTTGCCGATGCACCTGACAGGAGCGGTCTCCCCCAGATGAGCTACGAGGAGCTTGAAGCGCGTGTGCTCGCCGCCGACAGTCGCGGATTTCAGATAGGAATACATGCGATAGGTCCGAAAGCCAACAACTGGATACTGAATGCATATGAGAAAGCCCGGGAGGTAAACGGTATCCGTGACAGCAGGCACCGCTCGGAGCATGCCCAGATACTCATTGAAGAGGATATTCCGAGGTTTGCGGGCCTGGGAGTGATAGCGTCAATGCAGCCGACCCATTGCATCACTGACAAACGGTTTGCAGAGAAACGCATTGGCACTGAACGCAGCCGCTGGGCTTACGCATGGAAGAGCCTGGCAGACAGCGGGGCCAGGCTGGCCTTCGGAACAGACTACTCCGTTGAACCCCTCAACCCCATGGAGGGTCTCTACGCATCGGTGACCCGCAAGGACAGAAAGGGTGAAGAGGGAGACGGCTGGTTCCCGATGGAGAAGATAACAATGGAAAAAGCCATTGAATATTACACCCTGGGCGCAGCATATGCCCAGTTCATGGAGGACAGGAAGGGAATGATCAGGAAGGGGTATTTAGCAGACATAACCATCCTCTCAGAAAATATCTTCAATACCCCTGAGGAGATGATTATGTCAGTTAAATCAGATTATACTATCGTTGACGGTAAAATCGCCTACGAAAGACAAAAGTAATTAAGCCTTGGTCTGGTCATCAATGGTTGCACCGGGAGCGTTCTTCTTCACCGAGGCAATACCGTTTTCACGGCTTGTTTCTGACTCGTACATTTCGCTCTTGCCAATCACCTGGCCATTGCCTGCCTTAAGGTTGAAGTGGAACTTGCCATTCTTGGCAACCTTTGATTCAAACCTCTTCACATCACCTGCATTCTTCATGACTGATTTGACGCCATTCATGCATGAAGGCTTTGATGCATAACCCTCGCTTGTAAGAATTACCTGGCCATTGCCTGCAAGAAGATTGAATTGAAACTCACCGTTTTTCCTCTTCGAGATAACAAATTTTCCCATGTTCTAAATTTTTTAAATGGTTAATTTCGACTTGTCGTTTTCAAATATACGAAAAAACAATATTAGATTTACCAAACGGGATTTTTATGCGAATTGATATAATAACGGTACTTCCTGGGCTTCTGCGCAGTCCGTTCGATGAGTCAATCATCCGCAGGGCACGTCAGAAGGGCATCGCAGAGATAAACATCATCGACCTGCGAGACTATTCCACTGACAAACACCGGAGTGTTGACGACTATCCGTTTGGAGGCGGCGCCGGGATGGTGATGATGATTGAGCCGGTATACAATTGCATTACCCGTCTGAAATCGGAGCGTCATTATGATGAGGTAATATACACCTCCCCTGACGGTGCAGGATTCACCCAGGCAATGGCAAACGAACTTTCAATGAAGGAGAACATTATCATCCTTGCCGGCCATTACAAGGGCATTGACCAGCGTATCAGGGACCATCTCATAACGCGTGAGATATCAATCGGTGATTATGTCCTTACCGGAGGCGAACTGCCTGCTGCTGTCATCACCGATGCTGTCGTCAGGCTTTTGCCCGGAGCCATTTCCGATGCTGAATCAGCCCTCTCCGATTCTTTCCAGGACGGATTGCTAGCACCGCCTCAGTACACCAGGCCGGCTGAGTTCATGGGCTGGAAAGTGCCTGACATTCTTACCGGTGGCAACACTCCTGAAATAGAAAGATGGCGATTTGAACAATCACTCCGAATCACCCGGGAGAAGCGACCGGATCTGTTGGGTGAAGAAGAGGGCTGATTTTCTCTTTTCACCAGGCAAAAGCGACCGGACCAGCCGGCCGAAGAAGAAAGCTGATTCCTCTCTTTCTTTTTGTCGAAAAAGGTTCGTATCATTGCCCACATCAGAACACAACACAATAAAATAAAACAGAGAGCTATGAAACCTCATGATTACATTGAAAGAGAAGAGAAGTACGGAGCGCATAACTATCATCCCCTGCCGGTAGTGCTTGACAGAGGTGAAGGACCATTTGTCTGGGACGTGGAAGGGAAGCGTTACTATGACTTTCTCTCGGCATACTCTGCAGTTAACCAGGGGCACTGCCACCCGAAGATCATCGGTGCCCTGACCGAACAGGCAGCAAAGCTCACCCTGACGTCCAGGGCATTCTACAATTCAGTGCTCGGTGAGTATGAGGAGTATGTTACGAAGTATTTCGGCTATGACAAGGTCCTGCCGATGAATACAGGCGCCGAGGGCGACGAGACCGCTCTTAAGCTCTGCCGCAAATGGGCTTATCTCGTGAAGGGAATAAAGGAGAACCAGGCAAAGATAATCGTCTGTGAAGGCAACTTCCACGGCCGCACCATCACCATCGTTTCCATGTCAACTGACCCTGATGCGCGTAAGGATTACGGTCCGTTCACACCGGGTTTCATAACCATCTCCTACAATGATATTCCTGCCCTTGAGAAGGCGCTGGCTGACCCTGATGTTGCAGGCTTCCTTGTTGAGCCCATTCAGGGCGAAGCAGGTGTCTTTGTTCCTGACGAGGGATATATCAAAAAGTCATATGATCTCTGCAAAAAACACAATGTACTGTTCATAGCAGACGAGGTCCAGACCGGCATAGCCCGTACGGGCAAGCTCCTGGCATGTGACCATGAGGGTGTCAGGCCTGACATTCTGATCCTGGGCAAGGCACTCTCCGGTGGTGTTCTTCCGGTATCTGCCGTACTGGCCGATGATGAGATAATGATGACCATAAAGCCGGGTGAGCACGGTTCCACCTTCGGAGGCAATCCGCTGGCATGCAAGGTCGGAATTGCTGCCCTGGAGGTCATTAAGGAGGAGAAACTTGCAGAAAAAGCTGAAAGGCTCGGAAAGATTTTCCGCGACGAGATGAGGGCTGTGAAGTCAGACATGATTGAGCTGGTACGCGGCAAAGGTCTGCTGAATGCCATCGTCATCAGGCCGAAGAACGGCAAGGAGGCATGGGATGTATGCCTTGCCATGAAAGAACTCGGTGTACTGGCAAAACCGACACACGGACATATCATCCGCTTTGCTCCTCCCCTCGTCATTACCGAGGAGCAGCTGCGTGATGCCATATCACTCATAAAGAAGGCAATCCTTCTGTTTGCCTGAGAAAGGGGTTTGCGGTTTCCGGATTCCTGAGCGGGCCGGCTGATTCTGGCCGCCCAGGTGCACTTTAATTCACTCCGGGGTACTCCGGCTTACTTCGGTTGTTGCAAATATCACCATCCGGTGGTATTAAAAGATTGCTATTTTTGTCGGCACGACATCTGAGACTATGAGAACCGGAATCATCATATTTACCGCATTGATCATGACCGCATGCGCCGGCACGGGCAGGAAAGCGGCCATTACCACTGACGAGCTGGGATGGCTCGCCGGAGAACTTGCATCTGACCGCTTTGCGGGAAGGGGGACAGGAACCGGAGGTGACTCACTTGCCGCAATGTTCATAAAAAGAGAACTCGGGAAGGCGGGCACCGGGCCGTTTACTGAATCAGGACTTCAGCCCTTCAGGGTGAGTGTTTCGGTTGAAGCAGGAACAGGCAACAGATTATCAGTCAACGGAACAGACTATCTTGCAGGTACCGACTTCATTCCGCTTGCACTGACATCGGATTCAGAGCTTAATGCACCCGTGATCTTCTGCGGCTACGGACTTACCCCATCAGGAGATACCCTGAGCCGCAATGACTTTGCAGGAACGGATGTGTCTGGGAAATGGGCTCTGATTCTTCGTGGTTACCCCGAGTCAAACCCATCAGACGCAGGCTATGCGTCACTCAGCTCTGACAGGATTAAAGTACTTAATGCCAGGGAAAAAGGCGCCAAAGGCGTTTTGCTGGTGTCGGGAGAAAAGTGGGATGTTGCAGACAATCTTGACAAACCTTCACGAAACGAGTCCACTTCCGGCATTCCCGTATTCCAGGTAAAACGAAACGTGGCTGATGCCATCCTTGCCACCACTTCAGTCACCGTCAACGGACTTGAGGAAAGGGCGGCCGGGCCGGGTTCATCCGCCTCAATGGTGACTGCTTCCATTGTAGACGCCAGGGCGCAGATAATAAAGAAAGAGGCTGTCACTTCAAACGTGGTGATGATGCTCAGGGGAGCATCGGCTCCTGAGGAGTATGTGATAATAGGTGCTCACTATGACCATCTGGGCATGGGAGGACCGGGATCGTCAAGCAGGACACCTGACACTGTCGCCGTGCATTACGGCGCTGATGACAATGCCTCCGGCGTGGCACTTATGATTGAGCTTGCAGAAAGGCTCGCCGCCATGAAGCAGCGTCCGGCAAGAAGCATTCTCTTCGTGGCTTTCTCCGGTGAAGAGATGGGGCTGCTGGGATCAAAGCATTTCGTTGAGAACTCCGGCATTTCGCCCGCGGCCGTTAACCTGATGATCAACCTTGACATGGTAGGCCGGATGAAGGAAGGGAACGGCCTGCAGGTAGCGGGGATAGGCACTGCCGCCGGGCTGCGTGACACGGTGCTGGCGTATGCTGACACCACCGCGCTGAGTCTCGCCTTTACCTCTGAAGGGTACGGTCCGTCTGACCACTCAGCCTTCTACGGCAGGAATATTCCTGTCCTCTCAATCACCACCGGAGCCCATCTTGATTATCACACCCCGATGGATACCCCTGACAAGCTCAATTATGAAGGGATGATCAAAACCGGTGATCTACTGTTCGGAATAGTCAATGCCGTTGCCGGCAGATCTGCCAGACTGGCCTTTACCGAGGCAGGTCCCAAAGAACCGACGAGTCCGATGGGTCGCCGCAGAGGAGTCACCCTGGGGATCATGCCGGACTTTGCCGGCAATGTCAAAAACGGGCTGAGGGCTGACTTTGTAACTCCCGGGAAACCCGCGGCGCTGGGAGGTATGGAGAAGGGTGACATCATCGTGTCAATCGATGACAAACCGGTCAGCAATATCGAGGACTATATGTTCAGGCTCAACCAGCTTAAACCCGGCCAGAGGGTGACCGTGGAAGTCCTCAGGAGCGGGAACAGGGAACTGTTATTAATTCAGTTATAACAACATAACGACGATCATCATGAAGAACTTTCTTTTCTGGACCATTGCCATAATCATTACCATCGCTGCCGCGATGTACCAGAGGATGACCGGTCCAACCTACCCATACAGGACCAGTGCATCTGTTGACGGAACCGAATACTCCTTCGCGTTTAAGCGCAGTCAGACGAACACCCATCCCTGCCTGATAAAACTGGAGGTTCCTCAGGAGGTGTCGGGAACTTTGTATTTCCGCCGGTTCAGGACGAATGACGAGTGGACACCCGTGGTGATGAAGCATGACAACGGGAAGCTTGCCGGTGAACTCCCCTCCCAGCCTGCTGCAGGGAAGCTGGAGTATTACGTTGTACTTAGGGGTGCATCAGGTTCAGAGACAGCGCTTCTCAGGGAAAAACCCGTTGTTATCAGGTTCAAGGGCAATGTCCCTGCGGTGATCATGATTCCGCACATCCTGATAATGTTTTTTGCAATGTTGCTCTCCAATCTTGCGGGTATCACTGCTGTGGCGGGAAGGGATTCACAGAGGAAGCACGGCCGCCTTGCACTGTGGCTGCTCCTTGCAGGAGGACTGGTACTTGGGCCGCTTGTCCAGAAGTATGCCTTCGGAGAGCTGTGGACCGGAGTTCCGTTCGGGTGGGACCTGACCGACAATAAAACCCTTATCGCCGTTATAGCATGGGTGGTTGCGGTCATCATGAACCGCAAGAAGGCAAGGCCTGCTTATACCATTGCAGCAGCACTGATCCTGTTGCTGGTTTACTCCATTCCCCACAGCCTGTTCGGGTCTGAGCTTGACTATGTTACAGGGACCGTAACACAGGGATAAAAAAATTTTCATCCTCTTACAGCTTTTTTCTACCTTGGATGCAGCATTCGGGCATCGCCCCCGTCATTGAATTGAAGAGTTCAAATACGTGGGTGCGGCGTCAAACATACTTAAACCGGATCTTTGGAAAAAGATGGAAAATGTTGAAGCAGCATTCAGGAACATACACCAGGACCTGATTGACGGGTGTCGCTCAGGTGACCAGCGGGCACAGTTCCAGGTTTACAAGCTTTACTATAAAGCGATGTACAACACCAGCCTGCGTATTGTAAATGATGAGATGGAAGCTGAAGATGTGATGCAGGAAGCGTTTCTCTCAGCTTTCGAGAAGATAAACACCTACTCGGGGACGGTGAGCTTCGGCGCTTGGCTGAAGCGGATAGTGGTCAACAGATCACTTGATGTCCTGGGGAAAAGGAAGGCGATCTTTGAAGACATTGAAAGTCACGCAGGGATCCGCGACGACAGCGGTGAGGAAACTGCCTACCATGAGGATCTGGCACTGCGGGTGGAGGAGGTAAAGGCTGCCATTGAGCGGCTGCCGGAAGGATACCGCGTGATACTCTCTCTCTATCTCATTGAAGGTTATGACCACGATGAGATAGCAGAGATGCTCAACATCTCAAGCAGTACCTCGAGATCACAACTCTCAAGGGCAAAGCAGAAGCTGGTGGGTGAACTTAAAAACAGGAAAATTTACGAATGATGAACATGATAGATGACATAATCAGGAAGAGCAGGAGCGAGTTTGACGACAGGGAGCCGTCAGACGGGCACTTCGAGAGGTTCAGCTTCAAGCTGGCTACGAGGCTTCATGCCGGCAAAGCCAAGAGAAGTATCATTCCATACCTGCTTAAGGCTGCGGTGGTAACCCTGCTGGTGACACTTTCCTCACTGTGGACCTTTGACCACTTCGTCAGGCCCAACCTGAAGACAAAGATGACACTCAGCCAGGTTTCACCTGAATACCGCGAGGTTGAGAAATATTATGTGCAGCAGGTGAACCTGATGGAAAACGAGCTCACACTGATCGACATGTCCAATCCTGAACAGAAAGAGGCACTGATGGTTGAGATGGCTTCCATGGATTCGGTCTACGTTGAGCTGCAGAAGGAACTCAGGGCCAACCCGGATGACCAGCGGATCATAGATGCCATGATCAAACATTACCAGACCAAAATAGAAGTGATGAGTTATATACTTGACCAGCTCAAAGAGATAAAAGCAGAAACCGTTAAACCAGTCAGCCATGAAGAAGTTGTTTACTAATCAGCGGGTTACGCTGTTCGCAGCGTTGCTGTGCTCAGTAGCCCTGTCCGCCTCGGCAGAAGAGGTCAAAAAGGAGTTCCACAGGGAGTTGACTCCGGGTGACAACTCGACAGTGACCGTAATCAATAAATTCGGTTCTGTGGTCACCGAGACGTGGGACAAGAATAATGTTGTTGTGGATGTTACCGTGAAGGTTGAACATCCATCTGCCGACAGGGCGAGGAAGCTCCTTGACATGATCAGGGTGGAGTTCACCGAGGAAGGCGGCAACCTGAAGGCTGAGACCATCTTCAGCGATGACTTCTCATCGATAAGCTGGAAGGGATCAAACAACAATTTCAGCATCAACTATGTAATAAAGATGCCGGCCAGGGTGAACTTTGATGTCACCAACAAGTATGGCAACACGGTTATAGATGAGCTTTCAGGGCTTGTCACGGCAAATGTCAAGTACGGTGATCTGACAGTTGACAAGCTCACGCGCGGGAATGTCAAGCCACTGAATACCCTGATTGTGGCATACGGCAAGGCCACTGTTTATGAACTCGGATGGGCTGAGATCAATGCCCGCTATGTAGGGATGTTCAGTGTTGAAAGGGCGACTGCGCTCCTGGTTGACAGCAAGTACTCAAAGGTGTCAGTCAAAAAGGTGAGTTCACTGGTAGCCGACAGCAAGTATGACGGTTATTCGGTTGGCGAGGCCAACAACATAGTGGTTCTCGGCGGCTATACGGACCTCAGGTTTGACAAGGTCAGCAGGAAGCTTGATGTGGAGACAAAATACGGAAATCTTTCAGTTAACTATGTGCCTGCAGGATTTGAGAGGTTAGCGGTCAAGGCAGGTTACTGTGCCGTCAGGCTCGGGATTGATCCTTCGGCCTGCTACAGGCTCGATGCCAAAAGCTCATACGGAAGCATCAAGCTTGATGACAGTCTTTTCTCGGCCGACAGGCGGATTGTTGGCAACACATCAACCGAGATGGCAGGCAAGGTGGGCAAATGCAGCACGCCGTCATCAGAGGTTACCATCGATACATCCTACGGTTCAGTCAGGCTGAACTAAGCAGGGACAGCAAAAAAGAATCGCGGCGCCAGTGACAGGGCGCCGCGTTTTTTTTTGTCATTAAAGCCTGTCAGGTTCGTCGGCGAAAATGAAGACGCCCTTTTTGCCATCTGAATTCTTATACCCGCGATACATTCCTCCGGTATTGAATGGCATGCTTATGTTGCCCTTGCCGTCGACAGAGATGATTCCTCCAGTTCCGCCGGCCTTCACCAGTTTGTTTTTGATCACCTCGCGGGCTGCTTCATCGAGCGAGAGGCCCCTGTACTGCATCAGTGCAGAGATATCATGGGCAACGGTATACCTGATAAAGAACTCACCGTGGCCTGTTGCGGATACGGCGCATGTGGCGTTGCTGGCATAGGTTCCTGCTCCAATCACCGGTGCATCTCCGACGCGGTTATATCTTTTGTTTGTCATACCCCCTGTGGAAGTGCCTGCTGCCAGGTCGCCGTTCATGTCAAGGGCCACGCAGCCCACAGTGCCGTGTTTTTCTCTTTCAAGAGCGCGTTGCAGTTCCCTGAATCGTGATTCCTCGCGGAAGTATAATGGGTCGACTATCTCGAGGCCCTGTTCAGCTGCAAATTCAGATGCTCCCCTGCCTGTCAGCATGACGTGTGGTGATTTCTCCATTACAGTGCGTGCGGCGGTGATGGGGTTGCGGATGTCTGTGACTCCGGCTACGGCGCCGGCGGCGAGGTTGCTTCCGTCCATGACGGAGGCGTCGAGTTCATTCCGGCCCTCGTGGGTGAATACAGCGCCCTTGCCCGCGTTGAAGAGAGGTGAGTCTTCCATCATCCGGATGGCACGCTCGACGGCGTCGAGGGCCGAGCCGCCGGCGCTGAGCACAGCGGCGCCGCTGTCGATTACTGCCTGCAGCGCCCTGCGGTATTCAGCCTCTGCCTCGGCATTCATCCGGTCACGGGTAATGGCGCCGGCGCCGCCATGCACCACAATGGCCCACGGAGACCCTGCTGTCGGCAAAAGAAGATTGACCTCCATCACTGCCTTGATGGCGCGGTCAGAGAAGAAATCGCATGCCGGGAAGATGGAGAAGCGGCCGGCACCCTCGTAGTTATCACGGTCAATGATCAGCACCTCCTGCTGGTCATTACGGTTAACTATCTCGCTCAGAGTGAATGCCGCACGGTAACCGTCGAGGCCGGCGATGACCACCATCCCCTTCTGAAGCGCTTCGGGAGAGAGCCTGTAATAATCCCTGATCAGTTCATTCAGCATTGCACCGGTAAAGGGTGTGGTACCGTGAATGCCCATCCCGCGTCCGTAGAACACTGTATGATAGGTCTCACTGTCCATGCCTTCGGGAAGCTCAGACAGTATGGCACGCTGCTTTCCGTTGACGCATAGCTTCATTGTCTCTGAAAACATCGGGTTCATCCCCTTGTTAATGGGATACTTGCTGTTGAGTGACTTCACGGTGATTTTCACCGGGTTGCTGATATTGCGTGATGTGACCAGGTCATTGCCGGCCACAACCTTCGTTTCTGCTGGCAATGGCCATAGGTCCTTTGCCTTGGAGGGCACGATGCGGGCAACGGAAGTGGCAATCATCAGCCGGTGCATGTTTACCGGGTAGTAGATTTCTCCCCATGAGAATACTGCGGTTTCGCCCCTGTCATTGGTGATCTCAACATAGAGGTCAATGATCGGAGGGAATTCTGCTTCGTTCTTTTTCTTCAGGACTGCCCTGTCAAGAATATCATATACTGAATAGCCGTCATAACGGTATGCTCCTGTGAAGCCGACATTTCCGTCAGTGATTGTTGTCTCCTTTACAGTGATGGTGTGTTTCTGCAGGCGTGACAGGTCAACTGTCACATCCTTCTCAATCTCGCCGGTGACAAGGATCTTTTTGGCGCCCTTCAGCTGCATTGTGGGCGCATCATCATAAAAATCATTGGTCTGCCCGTTGGCCGGAAGCGTCATCAGCATCACCAGGGCGGAAAAAAGCAGTGTCAGTTTCTTCATGATTCAGGTTTTACGTTATGCAAATCTATTCAATTCGCGTTGCGGACAAAATGATAAAAAGCAGGTCAAATATCCAGCTCCACCAGGGTGATGCCTGCCCCGCCCCGGTCTACATGTTCATCTGTTGCCCTCTTTACTGCCCCGGTTGATTCCAGGTACTGCCTGATCATCTGTCTCAGGATGCCATTACCCTTGCCGTGCAGTATCCTCAGGTTCCTGAACTGTATCATCAGGGCGGTATCTACGAAATCCTGCACCACCTGCAGGGCCTCCCCGGTGCGCATGCCACGAACATCAATCTCAGGATTGAACTGGTTGCGGCGGGTTGTGAGTGACCAGTCGACCTTCTGCTGCCGGGTGCCTGGCAGTGTTGCCTTTTTCTGTTCCTCTTCGCTGACCGGTTCAGTCATGCTGATATCAACATTCATCATCAGGTTTCCGGAGATGATCTGTACTTTGTTTCCGCGTATCCCGGTCACCTGGGCCACGGTATCGGTGCCGGATACCTTTACATAGTCGCCCGGCGCCAGTGGTCCTTTCTTCTTTTTAACCGGCTGCGGAGTCTCCTTCTTTGCTGAGATCCTCTTTACTATGCTGGCGGCAGGGGTGTCAATGCGGGGTTTAGGCGGAACGGGTATCTCAACCTGTTTCTCTTCCCTGTCAAGGTGTTCACGGAATGAGTCAAGCTCCTCGCGAACCTCTTTCGTTTTCTCCTTTTCGGCCTGTGCCTCGCGGATGGTCCGGATGGTGTTTTCTATCATCCGGTTGGTGTCGCGAAGCATCTCCTCCGCCTTGCTCTTCGCCTGGGTGATGATCTCCTTCTTCTGAGTCTTTATGTCGCCGAGCTGTGTCTCGTAGGTTGCAATCAGCTCCTCGAGCCGTTTCTCGTGGCGGCGTACCGCCTCGCGCTTCTTCTCCCAGTAGCGTTTGTCACGGGCAATCTCGCGAAGGTTCCTGTCGAAGTCGACGTTCCCCTCTCCTGCCCTGGTTGCGGCATCTGCCAGTATTTCCTGTGGCAGGCCTATCTTTTTGGCTATCTCAAAGGCGAATGAGCTTCCCGGCTTTCCCTGGTCAAGGCGGAAGAGGGGCTGCATAAGCTGGTTGTCAAAGGCCATTGCCCCGTTGCTGATTCCCTCCTGTGATGTAGCGAAGTGCTTGAGGTTTGTATAGTGGGTGGTAATTACACCGTAAGCGCCCCTTCTGTTGAGTTCGGCAAGGATTGCCTCTGCGAGGGCTCCGCCGAGAACCGGTTCAGTCCCTGTGCCAAACTCATCGATCATGACCAGTGAGGAGTCATCAGCATGCCTGAGCATCTGTTTCATGTTGATGAGGTGTGAGCTGTAGGTACTGAGGTCATTTTCAATGCTCTGCTCGTCACCAATATCGATAAAGAACTTGCCGAACACGCCAGCCTCGGTGCCCTCGCCTGCCGGGATTGTCATTCCGCACTGGAGCATATACTGAATGAGTGCCACGGTCTTGAGGCAGACTGATTTTCCTCCGGCGTTGGGGCCGGAGATGAGAAGAATTCTTTCCCTGCTGTCGATGGTAATTGTAAGTGGCACCACCTCCCGTCCCGCTGTGCGGGCAAAAGAGAGTGTCAGCAGCGGGTGGCGGGCGTTGATCCATCTTATGTGCGGGGTATCAGCCACCGAAGGCATGATGCAGCTGAGCCTGTTGCCGAAGATGGCTTTTGCCCTGAGAAAGTCGATCTCCGCCAGGAAGCTGCAGTTCTCCTCCAGTTCATCGATGTATGGTCTGATGGTGTCAGCCAGGGCTGTAAGGATACGAACGATCTCGCGCTTCTCCTGGTGCTCGAGCTCGGTGATCTCGTTGTTGAGTTCAACAACTTCTGAAGGCTCTATGAAAACGGTTTTCCCGGTGGCAGACTCATCATGAACGAATCCTTTTATTCCTCTTTTGTTTGATGCGCTTACGGGTATCACGCCTCTGCCGTTGCGCACTGCCACGGTCACATCGCGGTCAATGATGCCGTCAGCCTGGGCCTGGCGCAGCACTGCGTGCAGTTTTCTCACTGCCGCAAGGTTCTTCGAAGCCAGTTCGGCGCGTATCGTTTTAAGAGCCGGTGAAGCGCCGTCACGTATCTTACCCTCTTTGTCAATAATACGGTCAACAGCCTCTGAAACAAACGGGTAGTATACCACTTTCCCGGTCAGCCCGGTCAGCAGCGGGTATCGTCCGTCCTTCCTGTTCCGGAAGAAGCCTATGATTCGCCGTATGGTATCAAGTGATCCCCGCAGGGCAACCACCTCTTCAATCTCAGGAAAAGTGCCCTCCACGCGGAGTTTTTCCAGGGTTGCAAAGGGATCATTGTAGTTGTCAGAGGGGAATTGTTCGCCGAAGGCAAGGATCATCTGGAACTCGGCCGTAAGGGAAAGCCTGTCCCTGACTTCATCTGCAGCAAATGACGGGTGCATGTCTTCAACCCTGCGGATTCCGGCATTGCTGATGCAGCATCCGTTAAGCTGTTCCCTGATACGGTCAAAGCCGATCTTCAGTTCATATGTGTCGGGATAGATCATCTGGTGGTCATCTCCTCGCAAAAGTAACGTTAATTAATGTTAACACTGCACGGGTGTAAAACTTCTGAATTTATCTTTAATCCCGTTAACCACAAAATAAAATGAAAATCCGTATTGAAAAAATCAGGATGATGCTTGTTGCAGTCATCCTGTTTGCTGTGGTCATGCCGGCTTTCACACAGGAAGCTGCCAGTGACCTTGAAATGGTATACAAGATAAGGCAGGAGGGTCAGCGTAATTCTGACATCGAGAAGCTTGCCTATATCATGACTGACCTTGCCGGGCCCAGGCTCACAGGATCAGCCGGCATTGACCGGGCTAATGAGATTGCGCGGGCCAAGCTGGCAGAATATGGTTTGTCAAACGTACGAATTGAGGAAGTGAGTGATTTCAATCGTGGTGGATGGGACCTGACAAAAGCGTATGCAGCTATGGTAGCTCCATACTACAACAACTTTTCCGTTACGCCGGTGGCGTGGACGGCCGGGACAAACGGCCTGATCAGGGGCGAAGTAATTCTTGTTGACATCAAAACCCTCGCTGACATCGAAAAGTACCGTGGCAAGCTGAATGGCAAGATCATCATGACACCCACCACTACACAATATGAGGTCAGCTTTGAGCCGCTGGCATCCAGGTATACCGATGAGGAGCTGGAGAATCTTGCAAAGGCTGATGCCGGAGGACGTGCGGCAAGAAGGCCGGTAACAGGCGACTTTATGGCGATGCGTGAGCTGCGCACCAAGGTGAATGAGTTTCTGAAGAGTGAGAATATTCTGATGTCGGTTTCACAGGGAAGTGCCTTTAACATCCCCAGGTCGTCAGGGTCATCCTATGATGGCAAGGGCACACCTCCGGTGACTGAGATAAGCATCCCGATGGAAGCCTATGGCAGAATGGAGAGGATGCTGAAGGGCGGTGAGAAGGTTGAGATGGAGGCTGAGATAAAGGCTGAATTCACTCCCAACAGGAAAGTCTACAATGTCATTGGCGAGATTCCGGGCACCGATCCCAAACTGAAGGACCAGGTTGTTCTTCTGGGTGCGCATATCGACGCCTGGCATGGCGGCACGGGAGCTGCAGACAACGCATCGGGCTGCATCGTGATGATGGAAGCGCTTCGCATACTGAAGGCCCTTGATGTCAAACCGCGCAGAACCATCCGTGTTGCTCTCTGGGGTGGTGAGGAACAGGGTCTTTACGGATCAAGGGGATATGTCTCAAAGTACCTGTATGACAGGGAAAAGAACGAGAAGAAACCCGGATTTGACAAGTTCAGCGTATACTTCAACATGGATAATGGTACCGGTCGTTACCGCGGTGTCTATCTTCAGGAGAACATCCTTGCAAGGTCATTTTTCGAGAAGTGCATGGAACCGGTCAAAGACATGGGATTCACCACAATAACAAGCAGGAACACCGGTGGCACCGACCATCAGAGCTTTGACGGCGCAGGTCTCCCCGGATTCCAGTTCATTCAGGACGAGATTGAATATGGCCGTGGCTATCATACACTTGCCGACACCCGTGAACGTCTCCTGGTTCCTGACCTGAGGCATAATGCAATCATAACGGCATGGCTGGCGTGGAATGCATCACAGCAGGAACAGCTGCTGCCCCGCAAGCCCGAGATGAAATCAAACCAGCAGCGGTCACCCTACGGGTTCTGATCCCTGCGCAGGCCTTAAGTCACAGGCAACGGGTATGGTTCACCCGGCGCTGACCACAGGCCAACTGCAACTCATTGTTTTTCTATTCTGTTTGAAAAGCAGAGGCTGACCCCGGAAAAGGTCAGCCTCTCTTGTTTCCCTGCAGCCGGGGTTACTGTCACCCTTGCCGGCGGATTATTCATTAATTCCTTCAAGGTCAAGCATGAAGGCATACTCCAGTGCGGTTGTCTTCAGCCTTTCAAACCTGCCTGAAGCGCCGCCGTGACCGGCAGTCATGTTAACATCCATAATGAGGATATTATCATCGGTCTTCATCTCGCGGAGTTTGGCAACCCACTTTGCTGGTTCCCAGTACTGCACCTGTGAATCCCAGTAACCGGTTGTGACAAGCATGTTGGGATAAGCCTGCGCCTTCACCTGGTCATACGGTGAATATGAAAGCATGTAATCATAGTACTCCTGCTTGCGCGGATCGCCCCATTCATCCCATTCGAAGGTAGTGAGGGGAATTGTTTCGTCAAGCATTGTGCTTACCACGTCAACGAACGGAACCTGTGCGATGATGCCATTGTAGAGTGCAGGTTCAATGTTTGCAACAGCGCCCATAAGCAATCCGCCGGCGCTTCCGCCCATTGCATACAGATGCTCTGCGGAACTGTACTTCTCATTTATCAGGAAACGTGCGCAGTCATTGAAGTCGGTGAAGGTATTGATCTTCTTCAGCAGCTTGCCGTCCTCGTACCATTGGCGGCCCATTTCGCTGCCACCCCTGATGTGGGCGATGGCATAGACAAATCCTCTGTCAAGAAGGCTAATGATGCCTGAGCGGAATGAGGGATTTGTGGAAGAACCATATGAACCATATGCATAGAGCAGCAGCGGTGCAGTGCCATCTTGTTTGAATCCCTTTCTGTAAACCAGTGAGACAGGAACCTGTGTACCGTCAGCAGCCGTGGCCCAGAGACGCTTTGTCTCGTAGTTGTTTTTATCGAAACCTCCCAGCACACTGTCCTGCTTCAGCAGCGTCTTTGTCTTTGCAGCCATATCATAGTCATAGACCGAGTTGGGTGTGGTCAGGGATGAATAGCTGTACCGGAGCAGCGTGGTGTTTGCATTCGGGTTGACACTGATGCCTGCCGTGTAAGCTTCTTCACCGAAATCAAGGAAATGCTCTGATTTGTCTGCCATGCTTATGATCCTCAGGTTTGTGAGTCCCTTGATGCGCTCATTTGCAACGATATAATTGTCAAATACTTCAAAGTTTTCAAGAAGAACGTCTGCGCGGTGGGGAATAACTTCCTTCCATGATGCCATACCTGTCTTGTTCTCGGGGCATGACATCAGTTTGAAGTTCTTCGCGCCATCAGCGTTGGTATGAATGTAGAAGGTGCCGTTCAGGTGTTCCACAGAGTAGAGATGGTCAACCCTGCGGGGTTCGAATACCTGTACGGTGCCCGTTGGATTTTCCGCCTCAATGAGGCGAACCTCGGTTGTGAGCGTCTGGTCAGAGACAATTGTGATATACTTCCTGCTTTTTGTTTTTCCAAGCTGAACGCTGAATGTTTCGTCGCCCTCATTGTACACTACCCTGTCATCCGAGGAAGGAGTGCCGAGGACATGCATCATGACGGTTGCTGCCCTGAGTGTTTCGGGGTCCTTGCTTACATAAAACAGGGTTTTGCTGTCAGCGGCCCATACTGCCTGGCCGGTGGTATTGAGGATGTTGTCAGGGAGCAGTTCACCGCTGTTCAGGTCCTTGAACTGCAGGGTATACTGTCTGCGGCTGACGTGGTCAGTACCGTAAGCAAGGAGGTTGTTGTCAGGCGAGGGTGAGGCGCCGCCAACACCGGTGTATTCATGACCCTCGGCGAGCAGGTTTACGTCAAGCATCACCTCCGGCTTGTCAGTGCCGTCTTTTCTCCTGTAGAGCACAGGGTATTCCTTGCCAGGAAGGTATTTTGTATTGTACCAGAAGCCATTGTCAAGGTAAGGAACGGTTTCGTCGTCCTGTTTGATGCGGCCCTTGAGCTCCTCGAAGAGTTTCTCCTGCAGGGGAACGGTGTGTTTCATTATGGCGTCAGCATAGGCGTTCTCTGCGTCGAGCCAGGAAAGCACCTTCACGGCCTGGGAATCGGGTGTTTCTGCGTTTTTCTGTTCATCGCTGAGGCGCATCCAGAAGTAGTTGTCGATGCGTTCGTTACCGTTGCTTTCAACGACGAACGGGATTTTTTCAGCCACGGGTGGCTTGGGTTTCCTGCCGCATGATGTCATGGCGATGACCGCGGCGGTGAGGATTAATAAGGTTCTTTTCATGAGTAATTTATTAAGAATTGTAAAAGTCTGAAGGTCTGAAGGTCTGAAGGTCTGAAGGTCTGAGGTCTGAAGGTCTGAAGGTCTGAAGGTCTGAAGGTCTGAAGGTCTGAAGGTCGGCACTTTTGATTGCCACCTGCCGACTGGTACTGCTTACTGCCGCCTGACTTTTTCCCCTTTCATGGAGAGCTGTATACGGTTCCGGTTGCGGTCAACCGAAACGACGCGGACAGTGACATGCTGATGCAATTTAACGATCTTTGCCGGATCATCAACATAGCGGTCAGCCATCTGCGACACGTGCACAAGACCGTCCTGCTTGACGCCGATATCAACAAACGCCCCGAACCTGGTAATGTTTGTGACAATGCCGGGGACCACCATCCCCTCTTTCACATCATCAATTGAATGAATATCCGCAAAACTGAATTCCTGTATCGCCTGACGCGGGTCACGACCCGGCCTGGCCAGTTCCTGCATGATATCCTTCAGGGTTGGCAGCCCGGCTTCAGCGGTAACATATTTCTCAATCATTATGGATTTTCGCCGGGCCTCATCCTTTATCAGGTCAGTGACAGAGCAACCCAGGTCAGCGGCCATCTTTCCGACTATGTGATAGCTCTCCGGGTGCACGGCCGAGGCGTCGAGCGGGTTGGCAGCGCCTCGTATCCTGAGGAATCCCGCAGCCTGTTCAAAAGCCTTCTCTCCCATCCGTTTCACCTTCATCAGTTCAGTGCGGGAGCGGAACGGACCGTTCTCCGTCCTGTGATCGACGATGTTCTGCGCCATCTTCGGGCCGATACCTGAAACATAAGTCAGAAGGTGCGGGCTGGCGGTATTTACCTCCACTCCCACGGCGTTGACGCATGACATCACCACCTCGTCGAGGCTGGCCTGGAGGCGGGTCTGATCAACATCATGCTGGTACTGCCCCACCCCGATCGATTTGGGATCTATTTTAACGAGTTCAGCCAGCGGGTCCATGAGGCGCCGTCCAATTGAAACGGCCCCGCGCACTGTCACGTCATGATCCGGAAACTCGTCACGGGCGGTCTTCGAGGCTGAATATATGGAAGCGCCCGCTTCGCTCACCACAAAGACCTTAATTCCCGATTCAGCAGGGAGATATGAACGGACGAACTGTTCAGTCTCGCGACTGGCGGTTCCGTTGCCGATAGCTACGGCCTCAATGCTGAATTTGTCAACAAGTGAAAGCATTTTGCTTACGCTTCGTGCCGTCTCGTTCTGTGGGGGGTGCGGATAGATCACGTCATGGTGCAGCAGGGCTCCCTGGCGGTCAAGGCATACCAGCTTGCAGCCTGTTCTCTGTCCCGGGTCAATTCCAAGTACGTTCTTTTCACCCAAAGGGGGTGCCAGCAGCAGTTGCCGCAGGTTTTCCGTGAAAACGCGTATGGCCTCCTCGTCGGCTTTTTCCTTGGATGTCTTTCTGAATTCCGTCTCCATTGACGGTGCCAGGAGCCTGCTCCAGCTGTCGGCCACAGCCTCGCGCACCTGCCGGGCTGAATCATTGTTTGCCTTCACAAACTGTTTTTCAACCAGGCTCTGCGCCTCCTCCTCAGAAGGCATAATCGTAATCCTGAGGAATCCCTCCTCCTCGCCGCGGCGCATGGCAAGCAACCTGTGTGACGGGCAGCGGCGCAGCGGCTCTGACCAGTCGAAGTAATCGCTGAATTTGGCTCCCTCCTGTTCCTTTCCCTTTACAACCTTCGAGGTTATGACAGCATCACGTTCATAGAGACGCCTGAGCGATCCGCGAACCTGTTCGTTCTCACTGGCAATCTCGGCGATGATGTCACGTGCACCGGACAGGGCAGCTNNATTCTGTGCAAGCAGCCAGAGTGCCAGGGGTTCGAGGCCTTTCTCGCGGGCAACGGAGGCGCGTGTCTTTCTTTTCGGCCTGAACGGCAGGTAAAGATCCTCGAGCTGTGACATGGTCAGGGCTGCATTGATCTTTGCCAGCAGTTCAGGAGTCATTTTCTCCTGTTCTTCTATCGATCTGATAACTGCCTCCCTGCGCTTTTCCAGCTCCTTAAGCCTCTCATATTCATCACGTATCTCAGCCAGTTGCACCTCGTTGAGACTTCCCGTCACCTCCTTGCGGTATCGGCTGATGAAGGGTATCGTGGCGCCGTCATCAAGGAGCCTCAGAGTATTCTCAACCTGCCAGTCGTGCAGCTGAAATTTTCGTGCAATAGTCCTGATATGTACCGAAGTGTCCATAGATTATTATTCGATGTAAAGAATCAATCCTTTCAGGTATTCGCTTTCGGGGTGGTAAATATTCACGGGGTGGTCAGCCGGCTGTCCGGTCTGGTGAAAAATCCGTACGTTGCGTCCGGTATTGGCGGCGGCCACGAAGACCGAGCGGCGGAAGTCATCGCGGCTTACCACCTGCGAGCAGGAGAAGGTAAACAGCAGACCGCCGGGCCTGATTTTGTGGATAGCCAGCGCGTTGAGTCTCCTGTAGCCCTGAAGTGCCTGGTTAAGAGCGGTCTGATGTTTTGCGAAGGCGGGGGGATCAAGAATAATGAGGTCATATTCGCGCTCCATTCCGGCCAGGTAGGTGAAGGCATCAGTGGTGTAGCAGTGGTGGCGGGGATCATCGCCGAAGTTGAGCTTCACGTTTTCATCGGCGAGGGCCGTGGCCGCCGCAGAGCTGTCGACTGTATGCACAAGTTCAGCGTTTTTCATTGCATAAACCGAGAAGCCTCCGGTATAGCCGAACATATTAAGGACCCTCCTGCCGTTGCTGTAGCGGCTCAGCAGGCTGCGACTGTCACGCTGGTCAATAAAGAAGCCTGTCTTCTGCCCCTTCTCCCAGTCGACCCTGAACCTGTAGCCGTTTTCAGTGACAACCGCACCGGGTTCACCGTTTTCACCAACGAGGTAGCCGTTTGAGGGATTCAGCCTTGCCATGAACGGAAGCGTTCCCTCGCTTTTATCGTATACTGCCGTCACCAGTCCGCCAGTCACCTCAGGCAGCAGTTGTGCAATCATCTCCCTGATTTTCCAGAATCCGGCAGTGTGAGCCTGCATGACTGCAATACTGCCATAGATGTCAACAATCAGTCCCGGCAGCCCGTCGCCTTCGCCGTGGACAAGTCGCCATACGGTGGTTTCAGGTTTGCCTGCAATACCGGCATTGATCCTGAATGCCATGGCCTCCTCAAGACGTTTCCTGAAGAACCCGTGGTCAGGATTGCATTTCGTAAAGGAGAAGATCCGTACTGCGATGGATCCCGGAGCCCAGTGACCCGTTGCCAGGTATGTTTTGTCCCATGCAAAAACATCAACGACATCGCCTTCTGACGGGTTTCCGTTGACTGTAGCTACGGCCCCGGAGAAGATCCAGGGGTGGTACCTGCGTACCGACTGTTCCTTGCCTTTTTTAAGGATGATGTTTGCGGGCATTGATAGTGGCTTATTGATGAGTTTCCTTCCCGTTAAGGGCAAGGTAAATGCTCCGGCACACCCAGGCATCTGTGGCAGCGTAGAGCTGTTGCGGTTCGGTCAGTGCGGGAGCCTCCCAGTTTGAAACCTGCTGCGACTTTGAGATAGAGTATCCGAGAACGATAGCCGTGAGTTTCTTGAGGCCCAGTTCCTGTATTCCATGATCAACCACAACGCTCTGAAGGTCAATGAATCCGTGCGGTTCGAAGGGGGTAAGTGCCCGAAGGGCTTTTATATCGTCGCGTATAGCAACACCTGTTTTGACTATGTTCCTGTCAGAGAGCAGCGCTGCCAGTTCGGGCGGAAGGCCGATCATGTTGAGCCTGAAGAGCCATGCCCGGTCAGCATCAGCAAGCTGCAGGAGCGCCACCTTGTATCTCCTCCCCTTTTTGAATGACGGCCTGGTTTCGGTATCAAATCCCAGCAATGAGGGTCTGCCTATATCGCCCATGACCCTGCGGAACTTTTCCATATTGTCAACCAGGGTCACCCTCCCCTCAAACTGCAGCAGAGGCAGTCTTCTCAGTTCATCATCGGTAATGCTTCCGTTATATTGTTTCGTCATCTTCATTCTGTTCGTTGCCAGCAATCGTGTCATCTTCGGAATAGAGGACGGTATGGATCGCCGTGAGCACGTTCAGCAGTTTCTTTCCCCAGAATTCCTCGAAGTTCATCAGCACCTCCCAGACGGCATCATTCATCACCTCTTCATTACCGCTTTTATAGCTGACAATGAAATCTTTCAGGTCCTGGTAAATATCACTCAGGTTTTCAGAAATACTGCCTGTATAGAGTCCGTCAGCGGGGTCACCCACTGACACAATGACCGGGAAAGGGTCATTGTTGCCCAGTTTTGAAAGCAGGTTTTCATGCATCCTGGTCCAGTCGAATTCCGTGACGGTTTTTTCGTTGGGTTCCTCAAGCACCGGTTCCAGGAGTGGCAACAGTGATCCCCTCAGGTATATGAACGGCAGGAGGCGCTGCAACACCTTGAGTATCTCTATGCCGTTGATTTCCCGGGTTGACTCCAGGTATTTGCAGTACTCGTTCGCTGAAGCGGCAAACTCAACCACCTGGCGGGAATAAATAACCTTTTCCTCTTTTTCCATAATGAACAGATCAACGGGGCAAAAGTATTCATTTCAGTCTTAAAACCGGGAATTTGTTGATAAAAGGAGGCGGGTTACCTTTTCCAGGTAAGTCTGTGATCACTGTCATAAACCAGTTTCTCATGGTCAAGGAGCCACCGGATGACTTTGATGCTTTTTTCCCGCGGAAGGTCGATCTGCTCCTCCAGTTCCTCAGGCCTGAGGGGTTTTTCGGCAAGCAGTTCCTTTATTTTATCGATTATCAGATCGAACTCATACTTACTCAGCTCAAGTTCGTTTCTCTCCTGGCAGGTGTCACACAGTCCGCATCTGCCCGATTCCTCGCCGAAGTAAGCGGCCAGGAAAGCAGGGCGGCAACGGGTTTTGTTTTCGGCATAGTCAGTGATCCGGGCAACCCGTTCAATGTAGTTTTCCTTCACCTTAAGGTAGAGTTCGGGTGAGATGCGGAGGTGGCTGCGGTCAAGCCGTTCCTCGGTGAAAATGACCAGCGGGCTCTTCTTCCCCGGGATAAAATGAATTATTCCCTGTGATGAGAGCCTCAGGAGGTACTGGTAAATGGCTTCGCGGGTAAGGCCTGACCTGGCAGCCAGGTTTTCTTCATTGACCGGAACAAATTCAGAGAACATGCCGCTGTAGGTGCGGAGGAGCAGTTTGATGAACCTGTCATACTCCTCGTTGGCTACCTGGAACTTGTAAAGGTCATCGCGTGTCACCACGAAATGCACCCGTGAAGGATTGTTTATCTCATCCGTAAATTCAAGGTATCCCTCCTTCTGGAGGAAGTTGAGGCTGTTGTATGTTTCGGTCACAGAGAACCGGAATGCCGAAACGAACTTCCACAGGTCGAAGTCGTGCACGCTGTTCCTGCCTGAGCCGACCGGGAGCTGATAGAAGTTGCCGATAGCTTCGTAGACATCTTTTATCCGTTCCACCGGCGGAAATTTTATGCGTACCGAGTCAGCCAGCTTTCTCTTTTCATCCTGAGACCAGAGCAGCACGGAGAATGAGGGTTTCCCGTCGCGGCCAGCTCGGCCCGATTCCTGGTAGTATGCCTCCACGGAGTCAGGGCAGTCCCAGTGGATGACGAACCTGACATCGGCCTTGTCAATTCCCATGCCGAAGGCGTTGGTAGCCACTATCACGCGGGTTTCGCCGGCGCTCCATGAGGTCTGTTTCCTGTCACGCATTTCCTGTGGCAGTCCGGCGTGGTAGAAGTCGGCCTTAATATTGTTAGCCACAAGCATCTCGGCCACCTCCTTTGCCCTTTTCCGGCTGCTCACATAGATTATTCCGCTGCCCTGTTCCTTTTTGAGGCTTCGCAGGACGTATGTGTTCTTATCCTCCACCTCCCTTACCATATAGGTGATATTGGGTCTCCGGAAGCTGGTGCGGTGGACCTTCGGGTTCTTCATCTTCAGTCTTGAGATGATGTCATCCACAACCCGCGGGGTGGCAGTCGCCGTCAGGGCAAGGAATGGGACATCCTCATTCATCATATCCCTTATTTCCGCGATATGGAGGTATGAGGGTCTGAAGTCATATCCCCACTGTGATATGCAGTGGGCTTCGTCAACAGCCACGAGGGTGAAGTTGAATCTCGGCAGGCGGGCCCTGAACATCGGTGTCTGAAGTCTTTCGGGGCTGACATACAGCAGCCTGTAGTCGCCGTACAGGCAGTTATCAAGGGATATTTCCACTTCTTCGCGGGTCATGCCGCTATGAATGGCCATAGCTTTGATATTCATTGTCTTAAGTCTTACCACCTGGTCTTTCATCAGTGCTATCAGGGGTGTGATGACCAGGCATAGTCCCTCACCGGCAACGGGAGGCAGCTGGTAGGTTACCGATTTGCCGCCGCCGGTCGGGAGAAGGCCCACCACGTCAGATCCGGAGACCACTGACTCAATGATCTCCTCCTGCATGGGCCTGAAGGACGTGAATCCCCAGTACCGTGCGAGAGTCTCCCTGTAGATATCCGGCAGCATGGTTTTGCAGGCTGTTTAATACAAATTTAATAACTCAATCTTACTTTTAACCTTTTATTGACATTTAAGATATGCAGGTGCTTAGCAATTTTTTGTAATTTTCGCCCCAAGTAAAAAAAACCCTTGCCCGATGTCATTCTCTGAAGATAAACTGCTGTTTGAAGGTCTGACCTTCGATGATGTGCTGCTCCTTCCGGCCTACTCGGAGGTTTTGCCGCGAAACGTTGATCTCAGGTCAAAGTTCACACGGAACATCATCATCAACACTCCCATTGTTTCGGCGGCCATGGATACCGTCACCGAGGCAGAGCTTGCAATAGCCATCGCCCGTGAGGGCGGTATCGGCGTGATTCACAAGAATATGTCAGTCAGTCAGCAGGCTGCCCAGGTGCGGAAGGTAAAGCGTGCGGAGAGTGTTATGATTTTTGATCCTGTCACCATCTCTGACGGGGCCTCAGTGGCTGATGCCCTGGCGCTGATGAAGGAGTTCAAGATCGGCGGCATTCCGGTAATTCATGAAGACGGTGCGCTGGCAGGGATTGTCACCAATCGTGATCTTCGTTTCGAGACTGACTATTCGCGTCGTATCAGTGAGATCATGACACCTCTTGAGAGGCTTATCACCCTCAGTCATCAGACAGATCTGGCGGCTGCCGCTGAGATACTGCAGAAGCACAAGATAGAGAAGCTTCCCATTGTTGATGAGAAGGGAAGGCTGAAGGGGCTGGTGACCTACAAGGACATTACAAAAGCAAAAGACAGGCCCAACGCATGCAAGGATGACAAGGGGCGGCTGAGGGCCGCCGCCGCAGTGGGCATTGCACCCAATACCCTCTCCAGGGTTGAGGCGCTGGTGGGCGCCGGCGTTGACGCCATAGCCATTGATACAGCTCACGGGCATACGAAGAGTGTGATAGAAATTCTGAGGGAGATTAAAAAGAACTTTCCCCGTACCGAGGTTGTTGTCGGGAACATTGGCACCGCGGAGGCAGCCAGGAAGCTGGTTGAGGAGGGCGCTGATGCGGTGAAGGTGGGTATCGGGCCCGGTTCCATCTGTACCACAAGGGTAGTTGCAGGGGTAGGTGTACCTCAGTTGTCTGCGATATACAACGTGGCACGCGCCATAGAAGGCAGCGGAGTTCCCGTGATCGCTGACGGCGGCATCAGGTATTCCGGTGACATTGTCAAGGCAATTGCCGCCGGAGCTGACAGCATCATGGCAGGGTCACTATTTGCCGGTGTTGAGGAGTCACCCGGTGAAACCATCATCTACAACGGCAGGAAATTCAAGACCTATCGCGGCATGGGCTCGGTGGAGGCAATGCAGATGGGGTCAAAGGACAGGTACTTCCAGGACATGGAGGATGACATTCACAAGCTTGTTCCTGAGGGTATCACGGCGCGTGTTCCCTACAAGGGCACTCTCACCGAGGTGATTTACCAGTTCCTTGGCGGCCTGCGCTCAGGGATGGGTTACTGCGGGGCACGTGACATAGCCACACTCAAGCGTGAAGGGCGTTTTGTCAGGGTAACCACTGCCGGCGTCACTGAGAGCCATCCCCATGATGTGACCATCACCCGGGAGGCTCCTAACTACAGCCGCAAAATAAACGAATACTGATAATGGTCAGGCTTATCATCCCTCTCCTGCTCCTTGCAGTTGTCTCATGCCGCCATGCCGGCACTGATGAGAACAGAAACGCTGTGGCACGTGCCGGTGACAGAGTACTCTATCTTGACCAGATACCATCAGGGCTTATGACGGAAGGTATGAGCAAGGCAGACAGCACCTCGGCCGTACAGAGCTACATCAGGCAGTGGGCCCGTAAGGAGCTCATGGCCCTGCGGGCCGAAGAGAACCTCACTCCCGAATACAAGGCTGAGGTCAACAGGCAGCTCAATGAGATGAGGAACAATCTCCTGATTTATCAGTACCAGCACCAGATGATTATCCAGAGAATGGATACCACCGTTACTGACAACGAAGTGCAGGATTACTATGTCAGCAACCTCAGTACCTTTACCCTCACTTCGAACCTCATAAGGGCTCTTTACATCAAAGTACCGGAAGGGATGTCAGAGCTTGACCGGATCAGGAAGCTTTACCGGTCACAGGAGTCAGCTGATATCCGGGAGCTTGAAGACATTTGCACCCGGTTCGGGTTACGGTTTGAAGATTACAGTGATGAATGGATCCCCTTCACCCAGCTTCTCATGGAGGTGCCGTTCGAGTCAGTTGACCAGGAACAGTGGCTGGCAAGGAACAGCGCCGTTGAGCTGAAGGATGACAGGTTTTCCTATTTCATCGCAATAAGGGAATACAGGCTGAGGAACAGCGTTGCACCGTTTGAATATATAAGGGGACAGGTCAGGACCATAATCCTCAACAACAGGAGGAACGATTTCCTGCAGAAGCTCGAAGACGGCATCTACAATGAGGCTGTGAGCAACAACACATTGAAACTCTATTAGAAGGGATTGAAAAGGATGAAGAAGAATATCATTTTATCATGTGCGCTGGCAGTAATGGCGGTGTACGGTGCAGCCGGGCAACAGGTGGTTGAATCGGTTGTGGCTGTTGTGGGCAATGAGGTAATCTACCTCTCTGACATCGAGGGGCAGGTGGTTCAGCTCAAGGCTGAGCGTGATCCCACTCCCGTGGAGCAGCTCAGGTGCCGTATCTTTGAGGACCAGCTGGTACAGAAGCTTTTCCTTGACCAGGCCAGGATTGACTCCATCGAGGTTTCGACGGAGACCGTCGAGTCTGACCTGAACAGCAGGCTGACTGATTACGTAAGGCGTGCCGGTTCGGAGCAGGCCCTGGAAACCTATTTCAACAAGAGCATGGCAGAGATCCGCAAGGATTTGCGGGAGATGCTCACCAACCAATACATAGTCCAGGAGACCCAGGGGACCATCGCGAAAGGTATAGCAGTCACTCCGGAGGAGGTAAAAAAATATTACAACACCATTCCCCGTGACTCGCTTCCTCTGGTACCGAGGAAGGTACAGCTGAGCATCATAACGGTAGAGCCGCCTGATATGGATGCCAGCAAGGCAGAGGTGCGTCAGAGGCTCCTAGACCTGCGCAGCCGTATCATCAACGGTGAAAGTTTCAGCACATTGGCAATGGTGTATTCCGAGGACCCGGGTTCGGCTCCTCGAGGAGGCGAGTTGGGATTTATGACCAGGGGTGAGTTGTACAAACCATATGCAGAGGTAGCATGGAGCCTGAAGCAGGGCGTAGTGTCCAAAATAGTTGAAACAGAGGCCGGTTTTCACATCATCCAGCTTATTGAAAGGAAGGGAGACATGGTCAACTCGCGTCATATTCTTTTAAAACCGAAGCTTTCGGCCGAACAGACCGAATGGGCCATCCTAAGGCTCGACAGCATCGCCAACCTGGTCCGCTCTGACAGCGTATCCTTTACAATGGCTGCCATGAGGTATTCATCCGACAAAACCACTCGTGCCAACGGCGGAAAGATGGTTAGCGAGAATCCGGCTGAAAGAGTCAACTGGCTAACTCTTGACGAGTTGCCCAGGGAAATTAACCTGGTGGTAAGAGACATGAAACTGGGAGAGATCTCCGATCCGTTCCGTAGCACGGATCCGAAGGGAAACAGCGTCTATTGCATTGTCAGGCTTGACGAGGAGATAGCCGCCCACAGGGTCAACATGCAGGAAGACTACAACTATCTTTCCGAAGCAGCTCTGAGGGAAAAGCAGGGCCGCAAATACGAGGAGTGGGTTGTTGACAAGATCAAGAGGACGTACATCCGTGTCAGCGAAGACTTCCGCGGATGCAGCTTCCACTATTCCGGATGGTTAGAATAGCCAGGAAAATAACAGCAGGATTCATATCCCGAAGTGCTTCCCGGTGCGCATTGCCGCCCACCGGCTCGCGGAGCAGGGCAGGCAGTTATTTACAGCTGCAATATCTCTGTAACCCTGGCCGGATTCTTTTGCCTCTTTTCTTCCTGCTTCTGTCATGCCACCTCCGGGCACAGGACACCCCCGGCCGCAGGAGGGTAGAGATACTGCACTCTGATTCAATGAAATATGAGCAGTCTGACGGCCGTACACGTAACAGGCTGAACGGTAACGTCAGCCTGAAACACAATGACCTGTACATGGACTGTGACAGTGCATGGTACTATGATGACACCAATCAGGTACTGGCTTACAGCAACATTCATATCTGGCAGGGTGACACCATCCACATCCGCGGTGAGTACCTTTCGTACAACGGCAACACCCGGAAGGCATTCCTGACCGACAGTGTGGTTCTCTCCGACAAGGAGATGCAGCTCTTTACAGACAAGATTGACTATGACGTGAACACCCAGGTTGCCAACTATGACACCTGGGGGCGTATACTCAACGGAGACAACACCCTTACAAGCAGGGAGGGTATCTATTACTCCGACAGGAAGATGCTTCACTTCCGCGACAGTGTCAGGATTGTCAATCCTGATTATGTGATGACGGCTGACACTATGCGCTATGACACGAGCAGGGAGATAGTCTGGTTTACCGGTCCCACCGAGGCAGTCGGAGACAGTATTTATCTATACTGTGAGAATGGGTGGAGTGACACCCGCAATGATGTTTCACAGCTTATGAAGAATGCGGTGCTTGACAACCGGGAGCAGCGCATCACCGGAGACACCCTCTGGTATGATGAGAAGAGCGGCAAAGGTGAAGGTTTCGGAAGGGTAACCATAACAGACACCACTGACAACATCACCGGCGGGGGTAATTATGCCTGGTACGTGAAGCGGCCGGAGCAGTTTTTGCTGACGGGCACACCCTGGTTTTCACTGTTTTCTGATGATGACACGCTCACCCTGAGGGCTGACACCCTCAGGGCCATTCCTGTTGAAGACACTGCAGGGGTAAGTCACAGGCTGCTCAAGGCATTCCATGAATGCAGGATATTCAGCCGTGAGATGCAGGGGAAGTGTGATTCTCTCTCCTACTCATTTCTCGACTCGGTCATCAGGCTTTATGATGATCCCGTTGTATGGTCACGGGCTTACCAGATGACAGCAGATTCCATCGCCCTGTTTACAGTCAACAGTAAGGCTGACCATATGGAGATGTACAACAGTGCATTTGTGGTAAGTGAGATTGATACTTCACGGTATGATCAGATCAGCGGGAAGAATCTATCAGGCTATTTTACTGATAACAAGCTGACCAGGATAAAGGTCACCGGGAATGGTGAGGCCATTTATTATGTAGTTGATGGAGAAGAACTTGTTGGTGTCAACCGGGCGCGAAGCGCCACTATTGAGATACTGTTTGAGGACAGCAGGATAGTGGAGATAATCCAGAATCAGAGTCCTGACGGCACTCTGAATCCACCCCTGAAGGTACCTGACTCCGAGATGCGGCTTGACGGGTTCAGGTGGCATCCTGATCTTCGGCCTGACCGTAAAGGGATGGGGATTGATGAGCTGTTCCCTCCGCTTCCTGACGAAGTCCGGGAGGAAACTCCAGAGGAAGTCCGGGAGGCCCCCCCGGAGGCAGCCCTGAAGAAGCCCCAACGGTAGTCCCGGAGGAAGGCCTGAGGAAGCCCCAGCGGTAGCCCTTAGCTCGGGAGGCAGAGGGGCTCATAAAAGCCGAAGTGCCCGGAACTGACGTCGGAATGACCGTTCCAGGCACTTAGTGTGCTTATAGCAAAAGGCTGCTAGTACTCGTCTTCGTTGAAGAAGAAGTCGTCCTTTGAGGGATAGTCAGGCCAGATATCTTCAATGCTTTCGTAGATATCACCCTCATCTTCAATTTCCTGAAGGTTTTCTATTACCTCCATGGGGGCACCTGACCTGATCGCGTAGTCAATGAGCTCGTCTTTTGTGGCGGGCCATGGCGCGTCTTCAAGTTTTGATGCTAATTCAAGTGTCCAATACATAATTAAGAGAGTTATTTTATTACCCTTCTAAGAGTCCGCAAATATAAAATTATTTAGAATAAAAAAAGACTTAGGAAAGTTTTTACCCGGATTATTTTGCTTTTTTATCCGACACCCACTTAACTTCTTCTGTACCAAGACTATATACAAGACACCTGGACAATACGAAGAGGTAATCTGACAGTCGGTTGAGGTATCTTATGACGTCAGGGTCGGTTTTTTCGGTTTCATTGAGGCGGAGGATTGCCCGTTCGGCACGTCGGCAGACGGTGCGGGCAAGGTTGGCTGTTGCAGCGGGATTGTTACCTCCCGGAAGGATGAATGACTGCAATCCGGGCAGGTCAGTTTCCATCCGGTCTATAGAACTTTCCAGCCGGACGGTATCTTCGATGTGGATCCCATCAGGGACTTTCGCGGATGGGTGGGTGGCGATTACTGTGCAGCATGACATGAGCACCGACTGGATTTCAATCAGTTCTTCACGTGGTACGCATGACTGTTCGCAAGAGCGTAGCATACCTATCCAGGCGATAAGTTCATCGAGGGTGCCGTAGGCTTCGATGCGGGGATGATGTTTTGGCAGTCTGACGCCTCCGATGACAGATGTCTCGCCTTTGTCGCCGGTTTTGGTGTAGATTTTCATCGCTTTTACCTGACCGGAGCTGGTATGGTTATCAATACCCGGCCATTCTGCATCGGGTCGTCTGTTGGAGCTTACTTCTTTCTGACTTCGATGCGGTTTTCATTGATATAGTCAGCCGAGACCTCGCCGTCCATCAGTTTGATGATCCTGTGGGCATGGCGTGCGATATCTTCCTCGTGGGTAACTACGATAACTGTATTGCCGTCTTCATGGATCTTGTCAAGCAGGCCCATGATGTCATATGAAGTCTTACTGTCGAGGTTACCGGTTGGTTCGTCGGCGAGGATTATTGAGGGGTTGTTGATCAGAGCCCTGGCGATTGCCACTCTCTGGCGTTGTCCTCCTGAAAGTTCGTTGGGTTTATGGGTCATTCTGTCGCCCAGTCCCACCAGGTCAAGTGTCTTGACAGCATGGTCTTCGCGTTCATGGCGGGGTACTCCGGCGTATATCAGCGGGAGGGTGACGTTTTCCAGTGCGGTATACCTGGGCAGCAGGTTAAAGGTCTGGAAGACAAAGCCTATCTCCTTATTGCGGATTTCTGCGAGCCTGTCGTCTTCCATCTTGCTGACGTCGGTTCCATTAAGGATATACTGTCCTTTTGTGGGTGTGTCGAGGCATCCGAGGATGTTCATCAGTGTTGACTTTCCGGATCCGGAAGGGCCCATAATGGCCACATACTCATTTCTTCTGATATCGAGTGAAACTGAACGGAGAGCTCTGACGATGACTGTTCCGACCTGGTAGTTTTTAACTATTTCCTGAATTTCAATGACTTTATCCATGCCTCTTTTATTAAAGTTCCGAAATTAGTTCAAATTAAGATATAATAATGTTCCGTTGCTGTTATTTTTTGTTAATACCGCACCCTGTAATGCCCCGGGGTGATGGATGGGATGCAGAACAGCATTCCCGTACGGAGTGTTTCCAGGGTAGCCGGGACCGGGCTGGCGGGCGGCAGCCAAGGATCCGGGACCGGGCCGGCGGGCGGCAGCCAAGGATCCGGGACCGGGCCGGCGGGCGGCAGCCAAGGATCCGGGACCGGACTGG
>MTKZ01126467.1_pt1 | contig 48872 bp, 64 predicted proteins | sample 1042781 | NCBI WGS metagenome assembly MTKZ01 (sample SAMN06212207, study PRJNA360539) | anaerobic digester metagenome | biome: Wastewater treatment plant; material: sludge; isolation source: anaerobic digester fed with sludge from wastewater treatment plant | place: Denmark: WWTP Viborg ...
CCACATCGGATTCCACAGCGACATCTCCAGTATCTTTTCTACGGCCTCTGGAGGTGTCGTTTGTAAATGAATGGGGTCACATCTTGCAATCTAGCATGATGAATGGGGTCACATCTTGTAAATGAATGGGGTCACATCTTGCAATCTAGCATGATGAATGGGGTCACATCTTGCAATCTAGCATGATGATTCAAGCTTCAACGACGAGATCAATAGGGAAGCAAAAAGGGGGGGGACCATGCCCTTTTTTAAGCATGAACCATGTGCCGATCTGACATGGTTCTTCCGGTCGAAATGCCAGATAGGCATTGACCGTTAAAATTGGCTGAGAACCGTAACTGCTTGAACAATAAAGATATTTACCGCAACGGATGACTTGGCACGGAGGTTGCTTTATGTTCGTCTCGCTTGATTTTTCCGGAAGCGGGAAGATGATGAAAGGAGCTGGTGGTTTCCGGGAAAATAAAAGCAGGATTTGGTAGCCCCCTCATCCCTCCCTTATTTATGCCCCCCAAGGCCCGCCTGACCACAGGCGGGCCGCCTCTTTATGGTAGAATTGCCTTTGCATTGGGGGGAGACCCATGAAGATAGCGATAGGTTCCGATCACGCCGGATTCGAGCTCAAAAACCACCTGAAGGAAGTGCTTTTCGGGAAAGGACTGGATGTCCAGGACCTCGGCTGCGCGGATGAAAGTTCCGTGGATTATCCCGACTACGCGGAGAAGGTCTGCACGGCGGTCCTTACCGGAAAATGCCAGAGGGGAATACTGGTGTGCGGGAGCGGGGTGGGGATGAGCATCGCCGCGAACCGTTTCAAGGGCATCAGGGCGGTCCTCGCGATGAACGATTACCTCGCGGAATTTTCCAGGCGCCACAACGATTCCAATGTCCTATGTCTTCCGGGCAGACTTCTGGAGAAACCCGCAGCGGAAGAGATCGTAAGGATATGGCTTGAAACGGCTTTTGAAGGCAGAAGGCACGAGCGCAGGGTCAAGAAGCTGGACGACCTGGGCTGATATCAGGCGGGGCAGGCTCGCAGGGAATTTAAGTTTGAAATGAAAGGAATTGCGGCGTTGATCTCCCAGATTTACAACCAGAGCCAATCAAAATACAATCTTCTTTTTAGGGAAAAAGTCATGGGGCAGTGATCCTGCCGGAGGAAAAACATGTCGAAACCGACAGAGAAACAGATACTTGACAGCCTTAGAACGATAATAGACCCGGACCTGGGCGAGGACATAGTGACGCTGGGGTTCGTGAAAGACATGAAGGTCGCGGACGATTCGGTAAGCTTCTCGATTAACCTTACGACCCCGGCATGCCCGATGAAGGCGCAGTTCAAGAAGATGGCAGAGGACGCCGTAAGGAAAGTGTTCCCTTCGGCCGGTAAAATAGAAGTTACCATGGAAGCCCATGTCCGCCGGGCGGCAAGGGCGCAGGGACAGCTCGAAATCCTTCCGTCGGCGAAGAACATCGTCGCGATCGCTTCGGGAAAGGGCGGGGTGGGGAAATCGACCGTCGCGGTAAATCTGGCGGCGGCGCTCACGAAGCTCGGCGCCAAAGTAGGCCTCCTCGACGCGGACATCTACGGCCCTTCGGTGAGCATGATGCTTAGGACCGACGAAAAACCGAAGCTCAATGGCGAAATGATCCTCCCGCTCGAGAAGGACGGGATCCACTACATTTCGATGGGATTCCTCATCGACGGCTCAACGCCGATAATATGGCGGGGACCGATGGTGGCGAAGGCCATCGAACAGCTGCTCCAGGAGGTGGAGTGGCCGGAGATGGACTATCTCCTCGTGGACCTGCCGCCGGGAACGGGCGACGCGCAGCTTACCATAGCCCAGAGGGTTCCTCTCACGGGCGCCGTCATCGTTTCCACCCCCAACGATGTCGCGCTGGTGACTGCCAAGAGAGGGCTCGCGATGTTCGAGAAGATGAACGTGCCGATCCTCGGCATGATAGAGAACATGTCCTTTTTCGTCTGCCCCCATTGCAGCAAGGAAAGCGGGATATTCACCAAGGGACGGGCTGAAGAAGAAGCGGCGAAGCTGGGCGTCGCGTGTCTCGGAATGATACCTCTCGAGCCTTCGATCGCGGCCAGCGGGGAAAAAGGCGTTCCCATCGTGACGCTTGACCCGTCGTCATCCACGGCAACGGCTTTCATCTCCGCCGCGGAAAAACTGGCGCAGTCTATCGCGAAGCTTTCGAAAGAAAAATAGATGGCGAAAAGGAAGCCTGAAGAGATCGAGATCCTGAAATGCACGTACCCGATCGTTAGGGATGAACTCTCGGGCCACGGGAAGGCGCTCGAGATACTGGAGAAATCGCTGAAGAACGGGACGTTCCCAGCGACCGTCCTGATCTCCGGCCCGCCGAGGGTGGGAAAGACATCTCTCGCATACATCATCGCCGCCGCGCTCGAATGCGAAGCCCCCACCCCCTGGGCGTGCGGCGAATGCCTCTCCTGCAGGAAGATCAAAAGAAGCCTCTTCCCCGATCTCAGAATCATTACCCTGGAAGAGAGCGACAAGGGAAAGCTCAAGAGCCAGATCCTCGTCGAGCAGGTCAGGAAAGAAGTTCTCGAGACCATCGAGCTTCCGCCCTACGAAGGGAAGAAACTTATCTTCATCATAGAGCCTGCGGAGGCGCTCAACATAAGCTCCCAGAACGCTCTTCTCAAGGTGCTCGAGGAGCCGCCTTCCTACGCCCATTTCATACTGATTGCCAAGGACTTCGGGCCGCTCCTTCCGACCGTCCGTTCGAGGTGCCAGGAGATCCATCTTTCGGAAGTCGAAGACTCCGAGATGGAGAAGATCGCCCTCGAAATGAACATCAGGGGCCGGAAAAGAGAGGCGATCGATGTTTCCAGGGGCAGGCCGGGCATCCTCATCAGCGGGGAGTGGGAGGATTTCCTTGAACTGCGCGGCGCTTTGGAACAGCTCCTCGTCCTGGGCTCGTCTCTCGAGGATTACCCGAAGCTGGCCCCCATGTTCGACGTGCTGTTGGAATACCAGCCGCTGGTCGTTCTCGACGAGGCGGCCTACATGATCAAGGAAATGTCGCGCTCGCTGGAGGATCCCGAAAGCGGGCGCTCGGAAACATGCAGGAAGATCCTCGGCGCGGGAGGTAGGGAGAGCCTCTTCAGAAAGGCGAAGCTCATACTGGAAGCCCCGTCTCTGCTCGTAAGGAATGTCCAGCCGAAGCTCCTTTACCAGTCGATCTTCCTGGATTTGGGAAGAAAGCCCGATACGGGCCTTAATTAGGAGAACCAGACATGAAGAAAATGTTGATCGCCGCCATAGTGATCCTCTCGACAATGACCCTTTTTTCCCAGGAGATGAAGTTCGGGATCAGGGTCGGAGAGGAACAGTTCGACGGAGCGGGGGTCTTCGTCCCCGAATACAGGTCGAAGCTCGAGGCACCGATGATGGTCACTTTCATGTTGAAGGACGGCTGGGACCGGTCGCCTTTCGATGAGAGGCTTGACGGTCTCGTTGAAAAGGGGGCCGCGTCCGGACACTCAGTCTCGCTTGTCGTCCCGTGCCCCAAGAGCGGAGGAGAAGATAAATACATTTCTCTCGTCAAGCTTTCGGAGAGAGGAAAAGGGAGCGTGGCCGCTTTCGAACTGCTTCTCTCGAAAGAGGATTTTTCGGAGGAAGAACTGTCGGACCCGCAGAAACTGGCATTCACTTTGAAAAAGCTGATCACTTCCCTGAGGGGCGACTCCAAGGCGAAGATCTACATCGGCGGGCTCACGGCGGATCTTCTCCCCGTGCTGGAGCCTCTTTACAGGGAAGACCTCACCGCCTATGTCGACGGCTATTCTACATTTGAGGTGGATGAAGGCGGAGAGCCTCCGTCCGAGGTGGCCGATTTCGTCCAGAACAACCATCTCGGAGCTCCGCTGAGGCTTCACCTTCCGAAAGTGAAGAACGCTCTCGGCGCCCAGACCATGACGATGCTGGCGCTCTCGAAAGGGGCGAAGGAGACGGACATTTACATAGAATACCCCGGCGAGGGTTTCAGGGATCTTTATCACTTGAGGGAGATCGTTCCCGGGAACATGCTCGCGGGATACACGGTAGGCGGCGTCCGGGTCATGGAGGGGACGGACTTCAGACACGACATAGCGGTCCTTCCGTTCCTCGATTCGGACGAGATGCTCCAGGGATTTTTCCTCGCGCCCAACATCGCGGCCAGCAGGGCTGCTTCGGTCGACCTTCACCTTTCGACGGCCGACATCACCGAGCCGAGGGCCTATCCGCTTCCGAACGGCGAGGTGAAGAAGCTGGGTTTTACTTCCGACCAGAAAAAGGGTGCGGCGGACCTGCACATCGCGTGGGACGGCAAACCGCAGTTCATCCTTCTTGAAAGGCTCAGGACGGGGACGGTCGGAACGGACGAAAAGATCGTCGTCACGGGAAAATACAAGATCCCGGTGGAGCTGATAATAGCCCGCCACCAGGCGGTCGAGCAGGCGCAGTCGCTTCTCCTTCACAACTACACCGCCGACGCGCAGGTCGATTACCACTTCAAGGTCCCCGGCACCACCGGCAGCGTGGACGTCACCTTCGAGAACCAGTTCCTCTTCGACAAGAAGGACGGCGCAAGGTGGATCCAGAAGAACCTTCTAGTAAACGGGGTGAAGTGGAGGGGCAAGACGATCCCGGAGCTTCCCATAGTGGAGCCGGAGAAGATCAACACGCTTCCGCTGGTCCTGACGATGTCGAGGAACTATTCCTATACCTATGTAAAGGAAGAGCTGTTCGGGGGATATCCCTGCCACGTGATAGAGTTCGTCCCCATCGCGGGGACCCAGGAGCAGGACGTGTCCGGACGGGTCTGGATCGACAAGGAAAGTTATGTCAAACGACAAATAAGGATCGTCCAGAAGAACATGACCCCGCCCCAGGTCTCCAACGCCGAGTTCGACAAGTACTCTTTCCAGAAGTCCGAGGGTAGGGATTTCAACGTCCTTTCCGAGATCGAGGCACAGCAGATTTTCACGGTCATCGGCCAGACGGTGACGGGCGAAAAGGAGGTCTTTTTCACCAATATCGTCGTCAACGACAGGGATTTCGACCAGAAGCTGGACGCCGCCCTGAAAAGCGACGCGCCGATTCTTCAGGACACGGAGAAGGGCTACCGTTACCTCGAGAAACAGGAGGACGGTACCAGGGCGATCAGGTGGGAGGAAAAGACCGGGAAGCTGGCCGCAGTGGCAGGAGCCTACTACGACGACAGCCTGGATTACCCGCTTCCCTTCGCGGGAGTCAACTATTTCGACTACAACTTCAAGAAGAAGAACATACAGGTCAACATGTTCCTGGCAGGGCCGGTCAACTCGCTGTCTATCTCCAAATCTGATTTTCTCCCCCGGATGGACGCGGCGCTGAGCGGAGTGTTCTTCCTCGTTCCTTTCAAGGACCAGTACTTCGAGAATGGCATTGAGAGGAAGGACCAGGAGCTCAAGTCGATGAGCCAGCACCTTTTCGGGAGCGTCGGCTACAGGACGACCGAGTTCTCCAAGCTGAAGCTGACCCTCGACGGGCGGTACACGAGATTCTCCGACACCGGCGAGACCGCCGACGGGTTCGAAGTCCCGAAATCCCATTTTGACCTCGCCTACGGGCTTTCATTCGACTATTCGAGAAAAGGATGGCAGGCCGCGGCGAACTGGGAGGGCCATAAGCGGAGCTCTTGGGAGAACTGGGGATACGGTTATATGTCAGACGACATATTAGAAAAGAAAGAGTACGCCCTGTGGGACCTGACGCTTGGAAAGACATTCTACCTGCCCAATTTTCAGAAGGTCGGCGTCTCCCTCTCCTACATGGACGGGGTGGACCTCGACCGCTTCAGCAAGTACGAGTTCACCTACATGGGGACGAAGTCCCTGTCGGGCTTCACCGGAAGCGGGATCCGGTTCGAGAGGGGCGCCATAGCCAGGGCGCTTTACGCTTTCGACGTCGCCAAGGTGATCAGGTTCTCGGCAATCCTCGACCACGCGAGGGTGAAACAGGACAGGAACGATCCCGACTGGCAGAAGCATACCGGCTTCGGCTTCTCCGGGACCGTCGCCGGCCCGTGGAGCACTCTGTGGAGCCTCGACATCGGCTACGCCCTGAAGAGCGACATCCCCGCCGCCGAGCACGACACCACGGTCGGCCTGATCGTCATGAAGCTGTGGGGGAGATGAGTCAGAACTGAAGGCTGATATGAGGCGCGGGAAAAGGGATTAGAAACGGAGGAGGGGGAGTACGCGGGCAAAGATTAACGGCGACAGAGAGATAGGGAAATTTCTAAAGGGATTTAACTGCGCGCGCCAAAATGGGCAAAATGTTACCAAAGGGAACACTTTTAAAGAAAAGGGCGCAGTAAAAAGAAAAATGGGCGGCAACTGAAATAATGATATACAATACATATTAAAAACGAATGGGTGTAAGTGGGAAATGATTCTAACGACTTGTGTCATATCTTGTGTCATCGACTTATGTCACTTGTGTCATGGAGATAACATCCATATATTCAATGAGATAGGGTAAGCTTATTCGATCTGAAGAGGGGCTAACGCATCAAGTCGAAAAAGATATCCACAGAAAGCGGAATGGAGTAAAGTGACAAAGATGGTCACAGGGGAAGGGAAGGGTGGAAAAAGATAAATCTAAAGTGGATTGCTTTAGATTGTGAGGGGGTAGAAAATCCCCCTCAGTCCCCCTTAAAAATAAGGGGGAGACGCCTGGGAAAAAAAGACCGCCATGACGGCGGCCCCACTGAAATCTTTTGATCGAAGGTAGGTCAGGCGATCTTTTGCAGTTTTTTGTATTCCTGGGGAGCGAGAAGGCAAGAACCCAGGTAGTCAATTTTAGCGTGCAGGAGCCCGAACTCCAACTGGTAACACTCAAGCAACTTCATCATCTTATCAAGCTTCCTCTCCATCCGCGTCATCCTTGCCTCAAGCTGGTCAACCTGCTCCTTCGTCGCCGGCATCTTTACCTCCTTATGCAACCATTCTATGCCAGGGAAGATGGCATGTCAAGGGGGGGGCTACCCTTTGACGGGCTTCTTGGGGACGGGTTTGCGGCAGGCGACGCTGCCGGCAGACTTGACCTTATCAGGGACGATGCCAAAATGCCGGTTGATGGCCTGAAGAGCATGGCCTATCAGTTCAAACCCGAAGGACATATCTTTTCGCAGATCAGCAACTTGAGAACCCAGATCAGCGAACTGTTTACGGAATTCCTCGTGATCCTTATGGTTGAAGTCGGCGAGCTGGTCTACCTTGCGGTGAAGATCCTGCAAGGACTCCTTTGTTTCGGAGTTCTCCTTCCGTCCAGCCTTAATGGAGCGATCCATCTTTTCTAGCTTCTTGTCCATCTTATCGAAGCGGGCGTCCATCTTTTCGAAGCGGGCATCCATTTTGTCGAAGCGTTCCTTCATTTCAACGTCCATAATCCACTCCTTCCTTAATATGATATGGCTACTTGCGGGCCCAGAGGCAGCTGGGGATACTGAAACACATCAAGGAATGAGCGGTTTTAAGATGAATCCCTTATCCTTATCATACCTGGCAAGAGGTGTCGCCATCCTGTCGTCCCCGAAAAACAGAACACTCATAGGTTCCTCCCCGGTTTCATATGCATATTCGCAATATAATAACCTACAGATTAATTCCTGGTCTTTTAGCGTGTGGAATTGCCGAGTGTTCATAATATAGAAGTCATCATAGGGATTTCCACGCACAATCAACCCACACTCCTTAAAATTAAGGTACGTAGAGTGCGCGAATTTATGAGTGATATTGTTCTTCTGTGCCACCGTTTGAGGTGGGACTGGTATAACCACCGGTGCAGAGGCTTTTGGAGGCTGAATAGGTTGCCGCACAGGGAACACATACCGCCCCATCATAAAAAATACTGCCGCGCAAGCAATAAGAACTAGAGCGAAACTCACCGTCCTAACAGTGGATTCCGGAGCGACTCGTTCGTCCGCCATCTAACGCCTCCTACGTTCCTTAATATATATCATTACTCCAAAAGTGGCAACGCCTACCCGATTTTTAGCTTAGAGCGCTCCTTATGGAGCTCCGCGAGCAATTCGCGGTCTTCAATATGTTTTAGTAGATCCTGCTTCGCCTCCTTATCCATCTTGAGAACCATCTGGCATATTTTTTTTAGAAGATCGTCATTCATATATATCGTTTCCGCTTCAGCGACTGATGACGGAGAAAACATGCGCGTCACAGGCCCCTCTCCTGTCAACAGCCAATCCACACTAACATCGAGAACGCGGCCTAACCGCTCAAGTACATCACCCCCAGGGAACCTGTCCCCGTCGAAATAGCGGCGCATGGCTGAATATGATATACCGCAACGCCTAGAGGCTTCTTTTCTGGTCATCTTGCGAAGCTTTAATGCCGCTGATAAATTATCACAGAAAGCCATGAAGACTCCTATAGAGGCACCCCACTTGACAAAGTGTCCCGTTTGGACTATTATTATAACTGTCCGGTGGAATTATAGAGGCACTTAGGACGCGGAGATGTTGATGGATCGCGGATCGAAAGACAACCCGAGGACACTTCTCCCGACAAGGTATCACAGGCACACTCCTTATAACTGCCCGGGTCCGGTAGTTGCAGCTGCCGGACCCACTCTTTTCCAGCAATCAGAATATAAGGTATGTGCCTTGAGATGTCAACGATAAAAAGAGGCGTTTTTTCCACCCGCCCCTGCAAAGGGCTGTTATAAGGAGAACATATGAAGACCTTCGACCAGATCGTATCGGAAACGATCAGAAAACACTCGGCCAAGACAAGCATGGAGGAGATGGCGGACAACCTCGGGATCGCTACCTCTTATTTGTACAGGGTGGCGAATCCGTTCGACGAGTCGGCTCCCCTCCCCTCAAAGCACCTCATAAACCTGATGACACACACGAAGGATTACTCGATCCTGAAGCACCTCGCCCAGCGGTGCGGGTTCATCTGCGTGAAGATGCCCCGCGTGCGCTCGGCCAAGGAGAGCGAGATCGGGCTGTACCAGAGGCGGCAGGCGGAAGCGATCCGCGCCGTCGTGGCATTCTTTCAGAAGTCGGCGAGCATGGACGAGACCCTTGAGGCAATCAGGAAAGAGCTGGAAGCTGCGGCCGGGTTCATGAAGGCGATCGAGGAACAGCCGGGGCTGTTTGAGGAAGAGGGGGAAGAGGGGTGAAAATGACAAACGACGGGGGCATAAACAGAAAGAAGCTCAGAGAGAAGTGGGCGGCGCTGAAGGTTGCCGAGGCGGCCTATAAAGAAGAATGCAAGGTGCAAATTGTTCCCATGGCGCAACTTGTATATGACAGAGGCGATGATTTCAGGCTCATACAAGTCAAGAGCGTAGATAATGGGATCGTAACCGGTCTCGACGCGGAAGACGGGAAAGAATCCCTAATCCCCGCCGAAATGTTCATCTACGAAAGCGATGAAGCAGAATAGTGTCTCATCTGCCGAATACCTGTCGCCGGATCTCCTCTTTCATATATTCCAAGAGGATGTTCAATGTCCAAGAAACGGCCGGTTTGAAAAAATGATCCTTCGCTTTATTCCAGATCGTTTCATCTTTAATGGCATCCACAAAATCATGGCCGGACATGGTAAGACGGTTCAACCATACTTTATTGGGTATGCCGAGCCTATTGGTGGATTTGGATTTAGCAATCTCTACCCAGCCTGCCTCCCCCATCAATTGAGCGTGATAATTAAAAACTGCATTTGGAACACCATCAAGGCGGAACAAACTCTCCTGTCGATCCTTATTCAATTCGAGGGCGATCTTTCGGATCACTTCCATATCTCTTTCCATTTCACACCTCCGGACGGACAGTTTAGCAGAAAGACGAGAATTCAAGGTAAATCCCCCTCGGTCCCCCTTACAGGTAAGGGGGAAGGCACAGCGAGATTGCCGCAGGCGGGGGAACGCCTCGAAGACTGCTTCGCAATGACAGAGGTAAATCCCCCTCGGTCCCCCTTACAGGTAAGGGGGAGGGACAACAGGAGAAGGCGTGACGACTGACGGGTGGCTGACGCTTCAAGAATTCGCATCATACGAGAAAATGCGGCCAAACGCAGTGCAATTGAGAATAGGCCGTGCTTGGAAACATGACCCTGTAAAGGGCGCGCTCATTACTCTGGGCGACAACAGCCGGTCGAACCCCACGAAACTCAGCCCGGAGCTGCTCTCGCGCGAGGGGCGCAGGCGGTACATGGCGTTCCGGCGCGCGCAGGCGCAGGTCGAATTCGAGCTGCCGGAGGCGTGGGAAACGGCGCCGGAGCAGTTGACGGAGGCCCGCGCCATCGAGCTGAGCGGCAAATCGGCGGCGGAGCTGCACTTCATGAAGATGATCCGCGTCGCGCGGGAGACAAAAGGCGTCGCGGCGAAGCGGGCGATAGCGAAAAAGCTGGGGCTGTGCCTTTCGGGCCTTTACTACCACATAGGAAAGTACGGGGAGCGCAAGCGGGCGCTGAAGCAAAGCGGCGAGACGGTCACCCGCAAGGATAAAGAGGTTTACGGCGGCAAGAGGGGGCGCAAGAAGGGCATGGGGCTGAAATACCCCTCGGAGGTGCAGGTAAGGGCCATCGAGCTTTACAGCCAGCCCTATCGCCCGTCACAAGTGCAGGTATTCGAGGGGCTGAAGGCCGAATTCGGCGAAAAAGCGCCCAGTTTGAGGCTGGTCCAGCAGTGGTGCCAGCGGGAAAAGCGAGACAACACGGCCGAGTTGGCCTATCACCGCGAGGGAATGAAGTATTACAACGACCATTTCGCGCCGTCACTGCGCCGCGACTGGTCGCAGATCCCCGCGGGGGACACCTTCGTTGGCGACCATCACGAGTTCGACGTGATGGTGATCGCCCCGGACGGCACCATCCAGAGGCCGTGGCTCACCTTCTGGATGGACGGAAACAGCCGGGCGTGGGTCGGCCACACGGTGAATTTCGGGCCGTGCGCCCTCGAGATCGCCCTCGCGCTCGGAAGCGCGGTATTCCCGGAGGAAGAGGGCGTCCCGTGGGGCGGCCTGCCGAACAGGCTCTATGTGGACAACGGAAAAGACTACAAGAGCACCCTCTTGAACGGCCAGCGGGTGAGCGTCTATAAATCGCGCCCGGACGAGCCGGAGTGGGGGCTCATCCAGGAAGTGGGCATCGAAATGCGCCACACGATGAAATACCACGGCCAGTCGAAGCACGCCGAGCGGTTTTTCAACACTCTCGAGCAGGGATGGATCAACCTTTTGCCGGGATGGTGCGCGAACAAGGCCGACCGCCGGCCCGAAAAGCTGAAGGAAGAGGTCGAGCAGACGCTTCTGTGGCTGAAAACCGACGGGGCGCAGGGCGAAAGACGGCTTCTTTTCTGGTGGGAATTCGCAGAAGAAGTGAAAATCATACAGCACGAATACAACAACAGGGAACATTCGGCCCTTGAGGGGAAGACGCCGGTGCAGACATACGGCCTGAACAGGCTGACGACGGTCAGGACGCCGAACAGATCGGCGTGGGACCTCATCATTCTGCCGACCATCAAAGGCGGGAGGATGGTACACCCTGACGGCATCCACTTCACCTATCGGGGGAAGTTGCGATATTACAACCATCCTGCCTTATATCCACTTGTGGGGCAGAAGTTGGAATGTAGATATCACCCCAACCACATCGAAGAACTCATTGTCATAAAAGACCGGCAGTTCCTTTGCAGGGCCACGGCAGACGCGCTTTTCCACCCATTCGCGGAGGAGGAGGCCGAAAAGTCGCGGCTGGCAGAATTCCTTGAAGACCGGGCGTCCCTGAGGGCGGAATACCGTGAAAGGCGCAAGGAACTGGCGAAGATAGACCCGCGCTGCTATCCGCGGCCGGTAGTGGTGGATATAAAGCCCCAGCACGCCTCTCAGAGCAAGCTGGCGGCTATCACGGGGTACGACCAGGTGGGGAAAGACCTGAAGCTGCACGACGAAGCGGCGTCGGCCATCCCGGCGGCGGAGGAAGTCGTCCTGAAACTATGGCGCGGGCGGGCAACGCAGGAGCCTTCGCCGATCGCGTAACGTTATGACGCCCGTCACGGGGGCGGGCGCGTACCATAAAGGAGTGGGACATGGAACAGCAAGAGCTGATCGGGCATCTGCAAAAAGTCAGGCAGATGAAACACTGGACAATACGGCGGCTGGCGAACGAGATCGGGTGCAACCCCGACCATCTTTCCAGCTACATGGCCGGGCATTACAAGTACCGGGCGATCCCGGAGCTGGCGGAAGTGTGGCTGAGGGAACAGGGAAGCAAGCCGCAGGCCGAGGAAGTGGTCGAGGTCGACACTCTCCTCAAGATCAACGAGATATGCACCGACTGCCACGATTTCCATAAACTCAGCATTATCATCGGCAATCCCGGCACCGGAAAGACGGAGAGCTTCACCGAACACGCGGCGAATAGCGAAAAGGTCAAGTACATCTGCTGCAATTCGTATTCGACGATGACCGAGATCGCGACGCAACTGCTGGACGGCGGCGGCAACGGGTCTGCGGCGCACAGGATCGAGCTGTGCAAGACGGCGCTCAAGGGGTGGCTGCTGATCTTCGACGAGCTCGACAGGGTGACGCCGAGGGTGGTCGAGGGCCTCCGGGCGATCTACGACAGCGGCGGGATCGGAATGGTGCTCGGGGGCACATCGGTCTTCATGAAGATGCTTTCCCGCGGGCTGCAAGCCAAGGACAACCTGAGCCACCTGTACGACCGGGCGGCGTTCATCGTCAACCTGAACAACCCGAACGACGAGGACATCACCAAATACCTGGCCAGCCAGGGGATAACGGACGCGGACGCCCGCAAAATGGTGCGGGAAACGGCGAAAAAGGGGTCTTTCAGGCGCGCGGCGAACGACCTGTGGCAGGCGAAGAGGATCGCGAAGCTTAACGACAGGGCTGTTGACGCGAAGGTTTTGCAGGCGGCCAGGCTGATGCGGACCTTCGGGAAAGAGTATTAGGCTGAAGGCTTAAGGCTGATGGCTGAAGGAGAGAAAAAAATGACGACTCAGAAGTGCATCAAATATCTGAAGAACAATTTTGGGAAGCACTTGGGTTTTCGCAAGGAGTTCAAGCGCATTATCCATGACGAATGGAGGATCAGGTTTATGGCGTTTGAAGGCGGAATTTTGGATAGCATAGAAAGACTCAAGAACACAGGTTCATTGCAGAAGCCCGGCTATTCCTGCACCCGCACAACCTGCCCGGCGATTACAACCTGCCAGGCTGACGGCGGTATCTGCGACTGCTCCTTTGCCTCAAAGCAGTACCGTTATAAGAAACCGGTGGCGGCACATGCATAAGGTGGCTAGACCAAACAAAACCGACTTCCAGAGCGTTTCCGCCTACCTCGACGAGCGGCTTTTCGACCTGAAGGACAGGGCGATGAGGGCGCTCAGGCACGCGCGGGAGGCCGCGGCGGCCCCCACGCAGGCACGAAAACACCGGGCTTTCGCCGCGATCATGGACATGGAGGCGGGACAGAAGATGCTCGCGCTGGCCATCCATGAGATCTTCGACAGGATCGTGGAAGAAGAGGGACACAAAGAGGCTGAAGGCTTAAGGCTGAAGGCGGAAGGAGAGCTGAAGGCTGATGGCGGAAGGCTGAAGGAAGAAAGCATCCAGTCTGCCGCGGTGCAGTTCTGGGTTAAGAACCACAAGACGACGATAAAGGCGGTGGCGGAAGAGGCGGGCGTGGCCTACTCATCCATGAAGAAGTACATCGCGGGCATCAGGCCGATCCCGCCGAAGGCGTGGAAGAAGATCCAGAGCGTGATTTCAAAGAAAGAAAGGAGATAGCGATGACGAGAGTATCGAAGGTCATTACCAAAAAGGTAAAGGGAAAAGGCGGGAAGAGGGAGATTGCAGCGACGGGCAACCCCTCGAAGCGGACTCGCAATGACGGGGACGGCAGGCAGAAGGCCCCTGCAAAGGCAGAGGCGAAAATGACGATCACGGCGAAGACGCAGGGGCAAAGGCTGGACGCGTTCATCAAACTGGCAGGGCTGACCAAGAAGGAATTCTCGGACAGGACCGGCGTCCCCTATTCGACCCTCAAAAAGGTGACGGCGGGGGCGACCAGGCTGACCGAGGAGAACATCGAGAAGATCCAGAAGATGACGAACATCTTCATCCCCTCGATCAGGCAGGAAAAGACGAAGCTGTTCTGCTGGCCGGTGGTGGCCAGAAGGAGGGCGGCATGACGACGGTTGAGACGGTCATCGGCAACCTGAGGGCCCAGGCGAACGAGGCGATGGATTACAGCAAAAAGGCGCTGGAGGATTACTGGACGAGCCCGACGGACGACCAGATGCAGAAGACCAAGCTAGCGCTGCAGAACGCGGCGCAGAGGATCGAGGAGTACCAGCTCAAGATCAGGATGCTGAACGAGGCGGCGATGCAGGAAGTGGCGATGCCGCAGGAGAGGAGGGTCTGATGGCCAAGACTGAAAGGATTAAAAAGGCGATGCCGGACATCACGATCCCGGCGAACAACTACGAGGCGGCGCAGGCGCTTGAGGACCTGGGCAGGCACCAGCGCGAGCGCGAGAGGATCAAGGCCGACATGAACGACGAGATGGCCGAGATCAAGCGCAAATACGAAGAGGACGCCCTGCCCCACGGCGAGGCGATAGCCAGATTGCTCGACGGCCTGCACCTGTACGCCGAGAAGAACAAGGACACGATCCTCGTGGGCAAGATGAAGTCGGCCAAGCTGACGACGGGCGAGATCGGCTGGAGGACGGGGACGCCCAAGGTCGGGATCAAGGGCGTCGAGGCAGTCCTTGAGAGGCTGAAGGCGATGGACCTCACAAGGTTCATCAGGGTGAAGACCGAGCCGAACAAGGAGGCGATGCTTGCCGAACAGGAAGTAGCGGCGACGGTGCCCGGCGTGACGATCACGCAGGTGGAGACATTCTGGGCGAAGCCGGCGGAAACGGAACTGGAGGAGGTGGCGGGATGAAATATCCCCTTAAGACCAACGATCAAGACCCGGTTGAAAAGGCTGACAAGTTTCAACTGGCCCGCTGGATGCGGTTTCTGCCGTCGCCCTCGAATCGTACGGAAGAGGGGATCTTGAATCGCATCGAAGCCAGGTTCAAATCGATGGGCGGCTGGGAACCCGGGCTAAGCCAGGTCATCGGGTGGAAACCGCCGAAGGGATCGCCCTTGTAACCCCCGTACGAGGCCGAAACGCCGGGGCTTGCACCCCCTTCACCCCGGCGTCTGCGGGTCAGGCCCGCACTGAGGAGGCCAGGCAGAGCAGGCGTAAGGCTGAAGGCTGATGGCTGAAGGAGAGGACTCGTGAAACTTACAGAAGACCAAGAAAAAGCATGTGTTCTCACGGCAATCGATTGGATGCGGCGGTCAAAAATCACAAATCTGGAGCAGGCCGCCGTGATGGCTAAAGCATTATTAAAGATGTGCCCCGATGGGAAAAGCTTCACATCAATAGAGTTCAGCACAAACCAAAGCCCAACAAAGGCAACGCTCACGCCGGACACGAAAAAGATTCTCACCGGCATTCTCATAGGGATTAAGTTGCTACATGAGGGCAAATACAAGCAGAAGGCTGATGGCGAAGGAGAGGACCGTGAAAATCGAGGTTGTGCAGATCAAGCACAAGAGGACATGGCAGTCGAGGATTAAGCGGCCTGTCATGCTGTTCCTGGCATCCCTGCCTCTTGCCCTGATCTTCGAGTATACCGACGTTCACATGGCGTTGTGCTGGGCCAGTGCGGCCATCTTCGGAGCGATCTGCATGGATCACGGGTATCAGGACGGAAAGTCTGAGAACTTAACGATCAATGTGTACCGGCCTTTAAAGGAGGAGGACCATGACGAAGAATCAGTTTGAGAAGGTGATGCGCCACTCGATGCACCGGCGGGAGCTGGTGTTCGGCAGGAAGCAGGCCGAGTACGCCCCGACGGGCGACAATGTATTCCACAACTTCGAGCGCGCGGCGGCGATGCAGGGCATCTCGCGCGAGGAGGCGCTCAGGGGAATGATGGTAAAGCACATCGTCAGCATCTTCGACATGATTGAGGGCGCGGGAAAGGGCAAATCCTAGCCCCGCGAGGTGATCGACCAGAAGCTGGGCGACATGGACATCTACAACCTGCTCCTTGAGGGCATGTTCGTGGAAGGGGCGCAGTAGCCATGAACGCGGTCGGGGCGTACGAGGTCAAGATGATCCACATCGCCAAGGCGGACCTTCGCCTCGACGAGGAGACATACCGCGACCTGCTCTGGAGCCGCTACAAGGTGCACAGCTCGAAACAGCTCACGATGGCGCAGTACCAGGACCTGTGGCACCTGTTCGTCCAGATGGGGTTCGTCAAGAAGCCGACGCCGGGGACGAAACAGGGCGGGACTCGCTCGCAGGTGAAGGAAGTGCTGCGCCTCGTCAGGCAGCACAGCGTCGCCCCGGAACGCCTCGCCGGGATCGTGAAGCACATCACGGGGCAGGACGCGGCGGTCAAGAACCCGCTCAAGTGGCTGGGGACAAAGGAGTTGTCCAAGCTGATTCAGGCATTGAAGCGGTGGAAGTGGGAGGAAGGGCATGGCTGAAAGAAGGGACATTCCAAAACTGTCGGTGGCTGAACTGATAGAGCGATTCTCCCTGGGGGGGGAGTGGCCCGTCAGCCAGGTGGCCAATATGTGCGATTGCAGCATCGATACTATCTACCGTTATATCAACGAAGGCAAATACGGTGACGGCGCGGTGACCCGGCGTACGTTGCGCGATACCAGGATAAAGGGCGAGGCTATAGCCGAGTTTCTGAAGAGGCTGAACCCATGACTGCTCGCCGCAGGGCATATTACCGCTTCGTTGTCGCGGCCTGTCTGCTGCTGGCGGCGCTGCCATTCGAACCATCCGTCCTGTCTGGGGACACGATCCCGATTCGAAAAGCAGAATCGGGTCATGTCCCCGCCAGCGGAATGACAGCGATCGCGTCGTACTACGGCGAATACCACCACGGCAAGCTGACGGCGAGCGGCGAGCGGTTCGACCGCTGGGGGATGACCTGCGCGCACAAGACCCTGCCGCTGGGGAGCTGGGTGGCGTTTAAAAACCCCGCGAACGGCAGGACGGCGCTCTGCCGGGTGAACGACCGGGGGCCGTATCGCCCCGGACGCGACTTCGACCTGAGCGAGGGGGCGTACAGGCAACTGGCGAGAGGCACGGAAGAAAAGGGATTGATAAAAGTTGAGTGGAGGACCGTCTTGTGCAAATAAGAAAGCACACCTCTGATCATTGGCAGACTCCTGACAAAATTTATAAACAACTGGATGACGAGTTTCATTTTGATTTTGACCCGTGCCCACTCCATGCTGATTTTGATGGATTAGCCATCAAGTGGGGCAAGCGCAACTATGTCAATCCTCCATATACAAAGACAGAGAAAGAAAAGTTTATAAGAAAGGCTTATTTGGAGAGCCTCAATGGCAACCTCTCCGTCATGCTGTTACCAGTGAGTACGTCGTCTTATATATTCCATGAAGTTATCAAGCCGTATGCTGAGGTCAGATTTGTTAAAGGACGACTCTCATTCTGTGGCAATAAAAATGCCGGGTTTGATTCGATGATCGTGATATTTCGTCCTAAATCGAATGGAGGAGAGTGCGATGAAAGTGAAAATGGAAAAGCCACCGCTGGGGCTGAGGCCCCGGTCGATAGTCCGACGACAAAGGATGAGCGAGATACTTGACGCGATGTGCCGGTATTTCGCCATTGAGAAGCAGATCCCGCCCGAATGGGTGGAAGAATTCAAGGCATGGAACGACGAAGAGTATGGATGCCACGGACGCTATGAGGATCGGCTCTTCAGTCTTAAAAAAGCAATATTCCGCGACGATATTCCCGAGACGTCGCCGGAACAGATGATATCATTCGGCACGCCGCCAGCAAAACCTGCCCCCGCCACCCCCAAGCCCAAGCGCAAATACACGCGCAGGGCGAAGGCAGAAGGAAAATCCCCCCACCCCCTTAAAATTAAGGGGGAGGTCAAGAAACATGGCGGCTGGCCCAAGGGGAAAAAGCGAGGGGAGAAGCCAACAGGCAAGACGGTCAGGTCGACAGACGAGGCGGACAGGTACATCCGCGAACAGGAAAAGCTGGCGCGCGAGAAGGCAGGGGCAAACCCATGAATATGTCGACGGAGGATGTCGTCCGGTGTGATTACTGCCAGAAGAAAATCACCAGGCACCAACAGCTGGAGCGGTACCACAAGGGCAAGCGGATGATCCTTTGCCACACCTGCGAAGCGAAAATGTTCGAGAGTTGGCAGGAGTCCAACGCGAAAACGACGAAGGAAGGAGGCGGTAGGATCGGGAAGCAGTTAAGACTCGACAATGGGGCCTCCGGCAAAAGGGCAAAAGAAGATCCTTTAAAGGGCGCCGGAGGCGAGGGGGGCGGGTGACCGCCCCTCTTAAAAAAAGCTGAAAAGTGATAGGATAGAGACATGAAGGAGACAGGGATGAACATGGATAAGATAGCGTTATGCCTGGCAATAATAGCGTTGGTGATGTCGCTGGGAAACTATGTTGGAACGCGCGTACAAGAAGCAAAATCAAGCGCAATCAAACCTGTTGCCGGGTGGAGTCATTTGGCAACGATGGCGGAGAATGCTGTAATCGTTGTAGATATTCCGGAACAAGCCAAAAGCTATCAGAATCGCATGATAGGTTGTAATACCGGGGAAATATGGATATCATGCCGCGCGGAACCGGACAAGGACCGTGATATACACCTTTATACCGGGCAAGAGATGTATGGAGAATTCCCGTGGATGACGAGGATTTATATCAAGGCTGGGAAAGCCGGGGCGCACGTTCTAGTCCAGGCGTATTAAGGAGGCGGAAGGTGAAGTCGAAATTCAAGTTTGATCCGGAAAAGGCTTACGTGGGCGTTGAAATACAGTTTGAGTCAGGGGAGGAGATAGGTATGCTGCGAGAGTGCGTCCGGAGAGAACCCTTACTTCAACCACTCACACATGCCATCAACAAGTCGATAGAGTTCCATCAGATAGTTGGTGACAATAACGAGGTCGTTGGACAAAAATTCACCGTGATACAGCTAGAGGATTAGGTAGCTCGCCGCAAAAGGGCTGACGCCTCGAAGAGTCTTTCGCAATGACGGATTGTTTTAGCCCCCCCCTCGGGGGCTTTTTTATTTGGCCGCCGTTCTCGCTCCTCAGGGGCGTGCTGCTTTGTAATCACGTTTCGTGGCCTCATGTAGCCGTAACGTCCCCCACTCTCGTTTAAAGCCGCTTTAAGAGGCCGCGACAGCGGAGCGGTAGTTAATCGGCCTCGCCAGGCCCTTCCCTATCCAAAAGCACTTATGCCGCCCATTGTAGCCCACGACGGCGCGACCGCTGAAAGGCCCCGGACCCGCGACGTTCCTTATCCCCCTATCTCTCTGTCGCCGTTAATCTTTGCCCGCGCACTCCCCCTCCTCCGTTTCTAATCCCTTTTCCCGCGCCTCATATTTAGTACGCATAAGCCGCATAGTTGTTAGACGGCAAGGCGGCCTCCGGATATGCTTACGATGGAGGCTGAATGAGCAAAGGGCCGGATGCAAAAACGGCGGGGAAGAAACGGTCCAGGCCGCATTCGACGGCTGACCCGGCTCCGAAGTACAGGGTCACCTACCCCACGACCGAGTTCGAAAAACTGCGGCACCTTAAAATGCGTAAGCGGGCCGAGCACATGTTCGTCTATGAGAACACCGAGGCGCAGGAGATCGCCGACGAGTTCAGGGTGCCGGTTGCCGATGTCCTGCAATGGGGCCTGGAGGACCGCTGGGCGCAAAAGAAGGAAGCCCTGACGGTATCGACGGACCGGGCGGCGGATGTGCTGGAGAACCGGCTTTTCGAGTACATCCTCAGCATCCAGAACAACAACAACGACCTGACCGAGCACGCTGCCCGGCTGATCCTCACGACATCCAAGGCCGTCGGGGCACTCAGGGCGGACAAGAATACGCTACGGGGAATCATGTTCGCGATGCTCAAGTTCATCGAATACCTGAAATGCAGCGAGCCGGAGCTTCTGGGCAAGATCGAACCGCATATCAACACCTTCATCGAGCAGCGGCGGAAGCAGGCGGGGGTCTAGGTGGCCCAGCTCTCTCATAAAGAGTTCGAGCTCAAATACAGGGAAGTTCAGGCGGCCCTCCGGACGGAGGTGAAGGCGTTCCCGGACAACTCACCGGGGGCGTCGCAAAGGCGCAAGGCCCAGGCGGAGGAAGATTTCAAGTTCTTCCTGAGGACCTACCTGCCGCATTATTTCGATACTCCCCTGTCGGCCCAGCATAACAGCATGACGAGGGCGGCACAGACCATGGAGCGGCAGATCCTGATCGTGGCGGCGGGCGGCTGGGGCAAATCCACCATCGTCACCCTGGGGTATGTCCTCTGGTGCATCCTGTTCAAGAAGCATCACTGCATCGTAATCGCTTCCATGACGGAAGACATCGCGGCGCAGGCGACACAGCTCATCAAGCTGGAGCTTAGCGACAACGAGAGGATAATCGAGGATTTCGGGAGCCTCCAGGGGCGATACCAGTGGTCGGATAACGATTTCGTTACATCGAACGACATTCGGGTGGTGGCGAGGGGCGCGGGGCAGGCGTTCAGGGGCATCAAGTGGCGGCAGTACCGCCCCGACCTCGTCGTCCTGGACGACATCGAGGACGAGGAGATCGCCTCTTCCTCCCGCAGGACGGCGAAAACCCTGAACTGGGTCCACTCGACCGTCAGGCCGAGGATGGCGGCGACGGGATGGCAGCTCATCTGCGTGGCTAACCTCATGGGGCGTTCGGGCGTCGTCGGCCACATGTTGTATCACCCGGACTACATAGCCTGGAAGCGGTGCAAGTTCCCGTCAGAGGACGAGAACGGCCATTCGACCTGGCCGGCAAAATGGCCGGACAAGAAGCTGAAGGCGCTCAAAAAGGAGATCGGGTGGATACGTTATGCCCGTGAAATGCTGTGCGCCCCGGTGGATGATACGCATTATTTCCGGCCGGAGATGACGCATTTCGGCGACCCGGCCATCATCCCGAGGCTGGAAGACAAGATCGCCTATATCGACCCCTCGGTGCTGGAATCACGGCACGGGGACTTCAAGAGCATCATCGTGACCGGCAAGCTGCCGGGCGATCACCGGGAGTATGTCTGCGGGGTGTGGATCAGGCACGCCACGAATGCCATGATGGTGGGGGCGGCCTACAAGTTCGACGAGGATCTGCACCCCCGGCTGTACGGGCTCGAAGCGAACGGATTCCAGCGGTTTTTGAAGAGGGATTTCGACGACGCGGCGGTGAAGCGGGGGCACTTCCTGCCGATCAAACTGGATTATCATTCGGAGAAAAAGTCTTTGCGCATACAGCGGATGGTCGCCCCGCATGACAACGGCGACCTGGTGTTCTTCCGGGAGGTGGGCGACACTCCCCTTCTCCTGGAACAGTTATATGCGTTCGAGGAGAACGGCGGCGAGCACGACGACGGTCCGGACTCGCTGTCCGGGGCGATGGAACAGCGCGGGGGCTACCGGAAAAAGATCAAGTTCACCAGATTGTGAGGCGGTAAATGGCAGAAAAGGGAAAATCGATACAGTGTTCGCTGATCGGCGTCGGCAAGAAGAATAAGAGGGCCGTAAATCCCCGGACAGGGAAGGATGACGGCAAGGAAGGGTTGTCCTGCCCCGGCAAATACCGGGACATGCTGGCCGACCCGTGGGAGCTGGTGTCGGTATATTACAGCGCTCCGTGGATCAAGGGCGCGGTAAGGGCGATCAAGCAGGGCATCGAGGCATCGGAAGTGAGATGCGTGTTCGATGCCGACGACCCAAAGGCCCAGGCCGATCCGAAACTCATGCAGATTCTGACGGACTTCCTTGAAAAAGACGATGAGGACTGGACGACGTCTTCCGAAAGGATGGCCGCCTGCGTCAAGGATTTCGGCATTCTAGGTTATGCCTGCTTCGAGATCGCGAGGGACACGAAACGAATGCCGGCCGCCTGGTACCATGTGCCGGCGGTGACGATCCGGGAGCGAAAGGACAAGCTCTACGACCAGATAGATATGAATGGGACCGTGATCAGGACATTCGGCAAATACACACCCAAGGGCCGGGAGGACAAATTGCCGGAACTCATGATCATCCGGGAATACGACCCGGCCGGGCGGTATACGGCCGACTCGCCTCTTGCCGGGCTTGTGAATACCGGCGACAGGCTGAACGCGCAGGACGACTACAACACCCAGCTCCTGAGAAAAGGCGGGCTCTCGCCGCTCCTGCTGATGTTGGAGGGCGAGCTGGACCCGGAAGGGAAAAAACGGTTCAAGGAGGAACTGAGGGGTATCGCCGCCGGGAAGTATGCCAGCGTGATCGCCCTCCTGGAAAATGTCCCCGCCGGGAGCGCCATCCATAAGATGGCGCAGGAGATGACCGACGCGAGCTTTACCGAAGGGGAAAAGACGCTGAGGGACAGGGTTCTTGCGAATTATACCGTTCCCCCGACCAAAGTGTCGCTGACCGCCAGCAATTATGCCACCGCGATGCAGGAAGACGCCACATTCAGGTTCATGGTGACCCAGCCTTACCTGCGCAAGCATCTGAAGCGCCTGACCGTTGTGGGACGGGAACTGGTCGCGGACAAGGGATATTGCTACGGGTTCAGGCAGGACAGCATCAGCAGCTTCCTGGAGCAGGTACAGGCCGAAGACCTGCTGCTCAAGTGGGGAGCGCGTAACATAAACACAACCCTCGCGAAGCTGGGCGACAAAGGAATAGGGCCGGAGGGAGACAAGCATTACCTGATGACAAACCTCGGGCCGGTAGCGCTGGAGGATCTCGAGAAGATGCAGGGGACGCCCACCCTCGGACGGCTGATCGACAACCTGATGGCGATCAGGGCGGAGATATCGAGGGCAAGAGACCATAATGAAGACGACCACCGACGACCTGAACCGGCTACTGAGCCTGACTGAGCAGTGCCTGTGCGGATGCGGCCTGCTCGACCCGGATCAATGCCGGGCGAAGGGGGCTGTCCCGCAGGGGCTCATCAACAAGCTGACCGCCAAGCTGGAAAAGCTGGTAAGCGATTGGACGGCTGACCTCACCAAGGTCGTCAAATACGAGAACAACAAGGTCGTCTACAAGGAGGCGGCGATTGCCGCCCTCGAAGACAAGCTGTGGAAAAACCTAGAGAAAGCCATGCTGGACAATCTCAAGAAGGCTTTGGAAGCGGGGCTGGACGACGCGGGATCAGAGCTCGGAATCGAGATTGAATTCTCTTCCATCGACGAGGATCTCATCAAGATACTGGAAAAGCAGGAAATAGCCTTGTCGAAGTCCACGGCCGCCAAGATCGCGGGCAACGCCAAGCAGGCGCTTCTCGAATCGCAAAGGCTGGGGGAAACGGTGAGCCAGGCGGCGGAGCGGCTGAAAAAAATGTCCACGCTGACCAATTATGAAGCCCGGAGAATCGCGAGGACGGAACTGTCGAAAGCTGCAAATGCCGCACGCCTCCAGGGTTATAAGGGCCGCGTGAAAAAGGTGCGGTGGGTGCTGGGGCCGGGATATGACGGCAAATGCGCCTGTGGAGATTATGAGGGGGAGTATACCGTTGAGGTCGCCATGACGTTGCCGATGTGTCCGCATCCGAACGGAGATTGCTATTGGGTTGCCGTCATCGAACCGATCGAAGAAAATCCGGAATAGGCCGCCGCTTAAATTCTACAGTCAATTCGCATAAGACGCATAGTTGTTAGACGAATGCCGACAACCTCCATTATGCTCGGGTTGGAGGTTGTGCATGGTGCAGCCGAATACAGTACCGGTCAAGCTCACAAGCCGATATTATCCCGCAAGCTTCGTTCGCCAGGGAGACTATCTCTGGGCGTTCGGCGTGGGCACATCGGAAGCTGTAGATTCGTACGACACCGCCTTCTCGATCGACGCAACCCGCGAGGCGATCAAGGAATTCGACAAGTGGCGCAACCTGAGGGACATGCACAACCCGGTGGCTGTAGGCGTCATCCCCATCATGGAGTTGACGGACACATGCCTGCGGCTTGGGGCCAAGATTGTCGACGCCGAGGCGATAAAGAAAGCGGAGGCAGGTGTCTACAAAGGCTTCAGCCTGCGGTTCGCGGAGGATTACGACGGACACTGGGAAACCAGGACCGGCAAGGATGTATTCCTTTTCACCAGGTACAGCATCATCGAGTTTTCCCTGGTCGACCGGAACAGCAATCCCGAAGCGCTGATATCCCTGTTCAGCCGGGCGGACATCGCCCTCGCCGAAAAAGAGGCGGGCTGGACATTCGACTGGAAGGACGATTGCGACGCGATCGTCGCGGCCTTAGGCTGGGCGGGCATGGAACGCGCGTGCCTCGTCGGATCGGGCGAGAACAAGGCCGCCTACAAGCTGCCGGTGGCGCGCATGGTCGACGGCAAGCTGACCCTCTTCTACCACGGCTGTGTGGCCGCTATGGCCGGGCTGAACGGGGCCAACGGCGATCTCGGGCTGACCGGGACGGAACGGGAAGAGGCATACAACAACCTGTCAAAATTCTATCAGCTTTTCAATGAAAAACCATCCGAACTACGGAGAATGGAGGTTACCAGCATGGACTTCACCAAAGAGCAGCTCGATCAGGAGATCGAAAAAGGCGTCGGCAACTTTCTGACGCGCCTGTTCTCGAGAGGCAAGGAAAAGGGCAAACCCGAGGAAAAACCGGCGCCGGAAACCAAACCGGCAACCAGGACGGCGATGCCGAAGGACAAGTACGACGCCCTGAAGCAGGCGCGCGCCGACATGGCGGCGGCGGGAGCTTCAACCGAGGCCCTCGCGGGGATGGATACCGCGATAGCGGCCGTCGAACCCGTCGAGGAAAAGAAAGACGCCGCGAAGCCCGACGAGGAAACGAAGCGGACGATAGCGGCCCAGGCGGCGACGATCGCCGAGCTCCAGGGCAAACTCGACGCGATGTCCTCGGCGAGGAAATCCAAGGAAACGGTTGACGGACCCGACCAGAAGCCTCCTCAGTCGAAGTACCGCGGGGCGTTCATCGGCCAAGTGATCGATTAAGAGAGGAGAAGGCGACCATGGACAAGATACAGGAATACATCGACCAGCAGCTCAAAAGGTTTTTCGCGAGAGCATCATCCATCGACCTGTCGGGCGGTGGAGAAGTGCCCGCCGAAAGCCTCCGGGATTTCATCACCACATCGGGCAAGGAGGCGACGCCCCTCCTGGAGAAGATAGCATCCAACGGGTGCATGCTGATCCAGAGCGGCGAGCCCATGGACATCCCCACGATAGGGATCGCCGACGACCAGCTCATCGAGGCCGAGGAAGGCACGGAACCGACGGACATCGTCGAGTTCACCAACGGGAAGGCGCAGATCACGACCGTCAACGGCATCTATCCCGTCAACATTCCCTACAGCGTCCTCGAAGACGCGATAGGCAGGAACCCCGGCGAGATCGGGGAGGCGGCCGCCAACGCGAAGTTCGACCAACTCATCGGCGATCTCGCCATGAAGGGGGTGAGCAAGGACCTTCAGCACGCCGTCATCAACGGCGACACGACGAGCGGGAACAAAACCCTCAAGATGTTCGACGGCGCGGTGAAACTCCTGACCGCCGGAGGGGCGACATATACGCCGGGCGCGGCGCAGACGGTCACCGAGTTCCTGACAGGGATGTACGGGGAGATCCCCGAGAACTTCGACAGCCCCGAAGAGCTGACATACTGGCTCGCCAAGGACGAATTCAACGAGCTGTGGGAGGTCTACAAGGCCAGGGGAACCCAGCTCGGCGACAAGGCCCTCACGGAGTCCATGAACGGCGGCCTCCTGTACCAGGGCATCAAGTGCAAAAGGCTCGTGAAGCTCGCGGCACAGAAGGCAATCCTCGCCCACGACAAGGCGTTCTGGCTCGGCATGAAGCGCAGGATGACCGTCGAGAGGCAGAGGAAGCCCCGCGCCCAGATGATCGAACTGACGATCAGCCTGAGGGCGGGACACGCGGAAGTGCTCGACGCCTGCGTGCTCGGCACCAGGACCATTTAAGGGGAAAAGGAGGACCGAATGGCGAAGAACGATTTGGTAAAGATAAGGCTGCTGGCTTTCAGCGAAAAAAGCCAGCTCACAGGCATGAAAAGCCTCAAAAAGGGCGCCGAGGTCATGGTGACCGTGGAAGAGGCGCAGGCGGCCAAGGACTCCAAGAGGTGGGAGATTATCCCGGCGCCCAAGGCCGCGGCATCCAAGGATGACGCAGGGAAATAATGGCCTACAGCACGGACGCCGAATACCAGGCAAGGCTGCTGCTTGACGACTCCGCGGCAGCCATGCCTACGCTCAGCCAGCGCGCGCTGCTCCTGAACAGGGCGAAGCTGGCGATCGATGCCTTCTGCCGCCGGGACTTCGACGAGCACAAGGCCGACGAGATCGAGATGGAGGGCAACGGGACCGACAGGTACCTGTTGCCCTGTCACCCGGTGAACGCGGTCAATTCGATCACGATCGACGGGGAAGACCTCACCGAGGCGCAACTTTCGGAAATTGTCCGGACCACATGGGGGCGGGTAATCCTGCCCTTCTCCGTGGCGGAGGATGTGCCGATCGTATTCGACATCGACCATGGCTATGCCGCGGCGGACATTCCCGCTCCGGTCAAGGAAGCGTCCCTGATGCTGGCCAGCAGGATGTGGCGGCATTTCAGCGCGCGCGAGCGGGTGGCGGAAGGGGTTACCGAGGAAACCCTCGGGGATTACACGATCAAGTTCGTCCAGCAGGGCATGGACAAGGATGTCGCGGCCCTCCTGACGGGCGGCAAATGCGTGAGGTCGAGATGAAGGAGTACCTCAGGGACTACCTGAAAGACACGATCGTCCTCAACCTTCGGACGGCGGGCACGCCCAACGACCTGGGAGAGCCAACCTATACGGAAACACATGTGGACATCCCCTGTCACCTCATGAGTTACGACTCGCAAAAGTGGGGCGAGATGGGGCTGGACGCGTCGGTCAGGCTGGTAGCGATCTGCGACTACCAGGCCGAGATCCCGGACGGGTCCACCATCACCGCCGGAGGCGTCACGTACCGCGACTTTACCATCACCAAGGGGCGGACGCTCTTCGGAGCGGGGCACGTGCGGATCGAGCTGAGGGAAGCGGCATGAGAGTACGGTTCGACATGGCGCGAATCAGGAGTATCTTCTCCGAAAGGGTCTTCAAGGCCATGGACAACGTCACCATCATGATGGTGGAGACCGCGAAAGTCAATGCCCCCGAAGACACGGCGCAGTTGAAACGTCAGATCGACGGCAAGACGGTCATTGAAGGCTACAAGATAATCTCGAAACTGATATGCACGAGCCCCTACGGCAGGTTCAAGGAGGTCGGCACCGGCCCCGCGGCAGGGCACGACAAGTATATGCCGCCGGTAAGGGTAATCCTCGAATGGATGAAGCACCGGGGGATCGGGGCATCGCAAAAGACTGCCGGGACGAGGGGCCTGGCGACAATGGCGCATATCGCCTACGCGATACGGTGGCACATCTACCAGCACGGCACCGAGGCCAAGCCGTTCATGGCGCCCGCCAGGGCGGCGGGGGTTAAGGAGCTGCTGCCGCAATTGCAGGCCGGGCTGTCGGCCGCCATCAGGGAGGCGCGCAGTGAATTACGCTGAGCCCCTCGCCAAAGTGCGGACCTGCCTGTTGAACGACGCCGCAGTCGCGGCGATAGTCGCGGGGCGCGTATCCGTCGAACAGCAGGACCGGCCCCCGGCATACCCCTGCATACTCATCGCGCTGAGGTCGCCCGGCAAAAGCGATCACTCCCACGCGCACAGACGGCTGACCGTAAACCTGCGCTATTTCAGCGCCGTGAACGCGTCGGCAGTTCTGGCCCTTCAGGCCGCGGCGGAAACGGCATTGCGCGCGGCCTATGACGCCGGGACATTGTTCCCGATCACCTACATCGAACCGGAGACCCCCATGCCGATACCCGCCGACGGCGGCTGGGGACTAAGTCAAAACATTTCGGCTATTGCCAAGGAGGTTTAAATGAAATTCGTGAACTCAACACGGATGCTCTTCATTGCGGCGATCCTCATCATCGCCATCGTGTCGGTGGCGGCAAAATGGCGCACGGCCCCGCTGTCGGGCTACACCCCGACACCCTACACGGTCCTCACCTCGGCGGACACGACCGTCACGGTGCCGGGATCGTACAACGCCGTCCAGTGGGTCATCTCGAACGACGGCACCGGACAGCTCTACCTCAGCTTTGACGGCACGGCGGTGGACACGGCGACCGACACCTACATCAAATCGGGCGAATGCCTGGCAAACGTGAACATCCCATTCAGGACGCTGAAGATGAAAACGACCGGGGCAAGCTCGACCGTCCGCGTCTGGATCAGCTACTAAGGAGGGCGCGATGAGAAAACTGACCTGTATCCTTATGACAATCGGCGCCCTGCTTTTGGCCGCGATCGCTTTCGCGGACCTGCCGCCGATGACACCGGGCACGACGGCAACAAACTACACCTCGACGGCCTCGACCGGCACCCAGCCCTATCACTGCACATCGACGACCGTCAACACGAACCTGAACGCAGACTCGCTGGACGGGCATGACACGGCCTATTTCCAGGCGGCGGTGTTCGAGAACGTCATAAATGAGAGCGGCGCAACCACATTGACCACGGCGGCAAACAATAAACGGTATATCGCCACAAAATCCGACGGGACAACTACATTCACAATCCCCGACCCGGACGCGACCACCGTGGGCGTCACCTTTTACTTTTTGCAAACCGCGGATCAGAACCTGGTAGTCACCTGCGGGACAGCCGACAGCAACGGCATCGTATGCGACGGGGTGGCGACATCGGACAACGTGACGATCTCTACGGCCTCCCACAAAATAGGGGCAGGGATGATCGTGATGGGCATCAGCACGGCAGAAGCCACCTACAAGTGGTACGTCGGCGGGCTGAACCCGGAATCGGTCCTGACGCCCGAAGCGGCTGATTAGCATGACTCGCAGAGGGCTTGTATCAGTTATAGCGGCCCTGCTTTTGATGGTCCCGTGCCTCACTACGTGGGGCACGGTGACCTATGTAACGGTAAGGGCGCACATCTCCGCCCCGGGCGGAATTGCACCCACAACCGTGGACGGGACGGCCACCCTGACGGGCTGTACCTTTACCGACCCGCTTTACACGCTATACGGGGTGGACGGGACATGGAGCGCGACGACCGGCTATCTGACCTGGACACTCCCGGACGGCTGTTATGCTACCTTTACCATAAGCGCCCTGGGGATCACCGCAACGACCGGCACCTATCACATAGTTGACGATGCAGACCACATAATATACCTGAATGATTTGATCCCGGCATCAAGCGCGCCCGCGCCGACCTGGGCAAGCCTTATGTGGGCCTGCACCCAGCAACCGGAGTGCGACATCGTGACGGACTACGACGTAGACTGCGTGGACGGGAGATTTTCTGGTAATGTGGCGATAACCGGCACAGCCTCGGCCTCGAACCTTTCCGGCACAAACACGGGAGACCAAGACCTCTCCGGCCGCGTGCCATACACGGGAGCGACTGCCAATGTTGATTTAGGAGCGTATCAGTTAAGGTGTTCAACCTTCAAGATGACGACGGGAGCAAGCGCAGGCTATGTCCTCACGAGCGACGCAGACGGTGATGGAGCGTGGACGGCATTGCCGAGCGAGGCTGATACGCTCCAAACGGTGACCGACAGGGGAGCGACGACGACGAATGGCATAACGATAGGCGACACGGGAACCTGCACGATTGACGAATACGGTGGAATTTCCCTCGTCCTACCCTACTCATATTATGCGAGTGGCGCAAACTCGGGTTTTGATTTATCACCTGCGGAAGCGACCTACGACTCTAGCCCTGCGATAATGACTAGAACATCATTAAGTGTTAATAGCGCAGGCGATACATCCTCACGGTGGAATTGCACGAAGTCATACGGTTCAGTATGGCGAGTGCGAGACTTGGCGATAGGCGCGCTCCCATATTGGTTGACGTTGTCAAAATCAGACGGCACGGTATCGGCTGTAAAATATGGTATAGCCTCGTCGTTTGACGCTAACGGAACGCCAACGATAGGAGCAACAATGGCCCTAGACCACGGCGCTATTGCGTTTGATGAGCCGATAACCGTGAAGGGGGCTAGCCCATTATATGCTGAAGTTGACCCCCGACTCCCTGCGGTCGGCTCTGCGGGTGACGTCTTAACCGTTGTCGGTGGCGTATGGGCGAGCGCCACCCCTGCAGGGGGAAGTGACACTCTCGACAATGTGTGTGACCGGGGTTCGACGACAGATCAAAGCCCGCAAGCACCGTACTGGATCTCAACCAGCCAGTTCAACGCGGACAATCCACGACCGTATGGAGTTCCAGAAACGACGGATACGCTATCACTTGATGACGAATTCAACACGATCCAGACGGCTGGGGCAGACCTGACAGGATGGACAACGCACACCGTTACCGCTGGAGGCACTTGGGCAAAAAGTGGTGGGTATGCCATCTATGATCCCGACGCTGATGGCTCATCTTGCTACATTTCGAAGGACGCAAGCGCACTGACAGGCACGGAATTTACGGTATATCTTGCCCCCTCAGCACCCAGCTATGAAGCGGAAATGGGGATTTTCGTCGGAGCGAGTGGCGCAGATGACGGAGATGGAGCAGGGTTCGTTTATTACTATGGCGGTGGCTCCTCCGCAGGCTGTCGGAATGTAAGTTTCGCTGACTGGGGGGCACCAACAAACGGGACTGCGTATTTATATCTGCGTCCAAAGTATATTGCCTTCCGCTATTTTTTAGATACGACGTGGAAAATATCCACAGCGGTCAGCGAGGATGGAAAAAATTGGACGACATACGGATACGCAATAACGACGGGCGTCCCGCAAACCGTCGGAACAGTTGGTATATGGGTGAAAGATATGGGACAGGTTAAACAAATCACAAGCACGCCGTCGTTGAAGTTAAATTGGGTCCGGGTCAAATAGGACAGGGAATGGAAAACTGGAACTGGCCCCTCATTATAGCGGTCCTGACAGCCCTCGCGGGGATATTCGCGAGGGTGTGGGGCATTCCGAAGTCACTGACCTCCATGAGCGAGTCAGTAAGCCAGATACCACAGATGGCCGCGACCGTTAAGGAACTCAAGCAAGAGTTCAGGGATTCACAACAAGCCCAGTGGGTTGAGATCAACGCCCAGAAGGACAAGATTGCATCCGTGGAAGGCGATGTCAAGTCCATGCAAAAGTTGTGCGACGAACGTCATCGCGCCGTGCCGCGGCGGAGGGTGGGATGAGCCGCTGGGAGAATTACAGGGAACTGTCGAAGATCCGCACATACACCTACTACGATTACATGTTCAAGGTGGCGGCGTACCAGTTCTTCGGCGGGGACAACAAGTGGGCATTGCGCCTCAAGGCTCAGGGGATACAGGAATCCGGGCTGACGATGACGACCAACGTCGGGACCGGGGCGTACGGCGTGATGCAGGTGATGCCCGCGACTTTCCAGGACCTGACAATGGGCCAGCTCGACCCATGCGACAGCTACAACAACATCATGGCTGGGGCGGCCTACATGGCGCGGCTGTATTATCCCGGCAAGCGGATCGCCATCAGGAACAAGAAGGGCGAGGTCGTCAACCAGTTCAAGGGGTTTGCCCCCCTGGCCATGGTTGCGGACGATACGGAGCGGTGGAAGTTCGCCCTTGCCGGCTATAACTGCGGGATCGGGCACATAACGGGGAAGAAGACCGGCCCCTGTGTATGGGGCATGGTCCGGGCGAAAGGCGGCAATGTGGCGCTGTGGGATAACTGTGCGCCCCTTTTGAGGCTGGTCACGGGGGACGCGAACGCCAGGCAGACGCTGAACTATGTCAGCGCGATCGTCACGATGGCGAAATGGATGGAGGAAGCCGGTGAACAACTCGTGTAAAAAGCACCTCTCGGAAAGCTGGACCATCATCGGGTGCGTCATCTGCCTGCTCTGCTGCGGGGGGGCGCTGTGGGCGGATTTCCGCTGGCCGGGGATCCTGCCTGTCGAGTGGAAGACCCTGATCGAGGGGCTCGGGGCGGGCAACATCCTCGCCATCATATTAAGGCTCAAGAGTTTACGGATATACCGAAAGGAGGAGAAGTAAGATGTCGAATGTCAAGGTAAAGTGGAGCGTAACACAGTGGCTGCAGGTGATCGCCGGGATAGGGATGCTCTGGAAAGGGCTGGTCCAGATGATCGAGGCGATCGAGGCGGCCGGCGGGGACGGCGAAACCAAGAAGGCCGCCGTCATGGAATGGCTGACGATCCTCATCGACACCGCGGACGATTATGTTCCGGGGCTGCCGGGATTGAAGGATTTCATCCTTGCGGCGGCGGACAAGATCATCGACGCGATCGTGGCCACCTGGAACAAGGTGGGCAAGTTCACGCACAGGGTCAACGGCTGAGATGCTGTCCCTCCTCGCCCAGCTTTTAAAACTCGTGCTGTGGGTCTTCGGCGTGGGGCGCAAGCCCTCCGAAGCGGAGAGGCATGAGAAGCAGGCGGCGGAAAACGCCGAGCTGGAGGCAAGGGCAGAGGACATCGAGAACGCGCTCGAAGCGTCCGAAAAGGCGCGCGAGCTCGAATCCCGGATGCGAGCCCAAAAGGACAAACGACTTTCGCCCACCCCACGAAAGGCCCAGCCAGGACAACGGGTATTCCGCTTCATGACGTGGCTGGCCGTCCCCCTCCTACTCGCATCCGGGGTATCATGCGCGGCACGCAAGGCCCCGCTTATTCCCCAAGGGCCGATGGCCGTCGCCTGCCCGGAGATCCCACTCCCAAAGAGGCCGGCGGCGCCATCGGTCATCATACCGGACAAAAACCCGGACGGAAAATACTGTTTTTCGCAGGAAGAGATGGACAACATACTGACAGGCATAGACTTATTGCAAGCAGATAACGACACATTAAGGGACACGATCGACACATACAATACGGGGCGCGACGCCTCCGGGAAGGAGAAATAATCATGGCCATAGTCGCTGACGAAATCCAACTGGGAAAAGGCAACGTCGGAATAAAGACCTATTCGGAGGGGGCGTACGACAGCGGGTATACCGACTGCGGCGCGACCACGGAAAAGGGCGTGACGTTCAACTACAAGGCCGACGAACTGAAGAAGAAGTGCGGCAACCACGGGGGCGTGGTTAAGTATTTCTACATAGGCGAGGAGGCGTCCCTCGACATCGAGCTCGAACAGATAACCGCGGCCATCCTGGCGAAGGCATGCGGGCTGGCGGACACGGACATCGAGGACGACCTGGTCAACCACATCAAGAGCTTCATGATCGGCGGGAACAACACCACGAACTACTTCTCGGTGCAGCATGTCGTCGATTTCGACAACGGGCTGTGGGCCAGGCTGACATGCTTCAAGTGCCAGTTCACCCGCGACCTCAAGCTTCCGATGGCCGCCAAGGACACGATCGACGTTCCCTGGAAGCTGAACATCGTGAACGACGATGCCGAGGGCGACACCAACGGCAAGCTGGCGATGGTCGAATTCAACTACGAGGCGGAATAATCCTCAACACAAAGGAGGCGGGATGGCGAAGAAATACTATGAGATAGGCGGGGTGAAGTTCTGGCAGGACATCCTGATACTGTGGCAGAAGGAGGAACTGGGAACGCTCCTGGTTCCCCTTCTGACCGACGGAAAAATAGGAGTACAGGCAATGATCGAAGCGGCGCTCGCCCAGCATAAACTGGCCGCCGCACTGGCCATCGTCCTTGTGCGGGAAGGGGTAGCCCTTGAGGACAAGGACCTTGCCGCCGATGAAAAGCTGTTGAGGTTCAACCTGAACACAGTCCAGACCGGGGAGATACTCAGGGATTTTTTTACTATCAACGGCAGTGCGATAGACAACTTGCTGAAATCCTGGAAAAGCAACGAACTGCCGATAGAACTGCAGGAGGCCACCGGAAAGATGAGGGAGGCGATCCGGCCACTTATAGAGACGCCGCAATGATGATTGCCGCCGGCGACCCGATCAAGGCGCGGCAGATATATTTCGGGTCAACGGTCGTCGAGGCGACCGCGGCGGCGATACACCTGAAATCCTCCAGGCGGATGGAAGAGTTCAACCGTCAACGGCTGTTTCAGGTGATCAACAACAGCCTGGGCGGCAAATATGAAATCGACTCCTCCCTGTTGCCGCAAGAGCGTACGAAGCGGGGCAAGCTGAGCAAGAAGGAGCTGATGAAAAACTGGATAAAGATGGCCGGCTTAACACGAGATGAGATACCGGATGCCGTGAAGAGGATCCTCAATGGCGACTGAAAATGACGAACTGGGCGCCCTGATCGTCCCGATAATAGCCGACCTCGAACCGCTATTCAGCTCCATCGAGACCGGTTTGAAGGACCTCAAGGAGAAACTGAGGTCATCGGGCGCACTGAAACTTACCGCCGACGTGGATGTGATGCTAAAGAGCCTGAACAGCGTCCAGCCGAAGGTAGACCAGTGGGCAAAGGACACTTCCGCCAAGGCGCAGGTGACGCCCACGGTCAACACCGTCCCCCTGACATCGGGACTACAGAGAGCACAGGCGGAGATCACACATACGATCGGTTCGAACATCGGCCTGACCGGCTGGACCGACCAGATCGCCATGATGGCGCAGCGGCTTGAGGGGAGCCTTGCCCCTGCAATATCCAGCGTGGGGGGGGCGCTTAAAAACCTGAATTTCGCCGGGTTTTTCGCGCAACTGCGCAGCGGCATGACGGCGATAAACGAGTTCGTCAACGGATTGGGGCTTATCACCAAGGGGTTCTTCGTTGTCGGGGCGGCATACGCAGGGTGGAAGTTCGGGACGATGATACGGGAATTCCAACAGGCCAGTTACGGGCATTGGTGGGGCTGGATCACCGGCGCGAACCAGTACGAAGGGGCGGCGGCGAACGCCCTGCTGGCCCTGCGGAGATTATCGGATGCCGAGGTGGAAGCAGCAACGGCGCGGATCAAGGCCAAATACAGCATCGACATGACAAACGACGCCTTCAGGGTATTCAACACCCTGGCCCCCCAGCAGAGGAACGAACTGTTGAACAACGCCCAGGCGGCCGGGCAGCTTACCATGACGGTGGATGACCTCTCTCGGGCGATCCGAGAGATGAACGACGCGGCGCGGCAGAACACCATCAAAGAAATGCTCGAAGGAGAAGCCAAAACCTTCAAGCAGTATGTGGAATACTTCTCCAAAGCAAGGATGAGCCAGATAGCCACAGATCTGATGGATGTCCGCCTTGCTTTACAAGGAGTACAGGCGGAGTCAGATGCATTAAAAAAGGATGATCCTAAACAGGCAACTGTAGCTAAGAAAAGAAATGAATTGTTGGCACAGGAGAACAACCTATTAAAACAGAAAGCCCAAGAATACGTCCGCATCCAGCAGGCAGAGAACAAGCCTGTGCGAGGTGGAGGGGGCGCCATCCACGCCACCGACACGGGCGAGGCGGAACGAGTAGCCAAAGCCAACGAGGACGCGGCCCGGAGGGCGGCGGATGCGTGGGCGGGAGCGCAGTCCGAGATGGTCGTTGCCGCGATGGACGCGATGGCGCGAGAACTTGATGCCATCGACAAGAAGGAAGCAAAATACAAGGAAGAACTTTACGCCGCGACGGCTGACGCCGAGGCGATAAAGACCGGCCTCATTCAGATCGAAGAGGACAAACAGAGGGCGATCTCGGAGATAAGGGAGCGGTACCGCCAGGAAGAGGCACAAAAAGCCCGGCAGGCCTTCGAAAAGCAGAAGCAGGAACAGGAGAGCGCCTTCCAGCAGCAGAGGTCGGCGCTTCAGCAGTATGTGCAGAACCTGATGAACCCGTTGCAGGCGTGGGTGGACAGCGTCTATGACACGCTGAACAAGCGGGCGGCAGTCTTCGCGGAGGGGTTTCAGAGCATGATGCAGCCGCTCTCGAACGCCTTTGCAGGACTCATAACAGGGATGAAGGTGAGCTGGGGCAATGTGCTGAGGCAGATGATCGCCCAGTTCGCACAGATCTTCGTGAACAAGTTCCTCGCATGGGTGGGCGAAATGATCATGCGATGGGTGTTCGGGGAAACCGCCAAAACCACGGCGAGCGCGACCGGAGCGGCGGCAAGGACCGCCATCGCGACGGCTGAGGTGGGGGCGAACCAGATCATGACGGTGGCGGCGCTCGACCTCGCAATCGCGGAGATATTCGCGGCGCATGCCTCGATCCCCTTCGCGGGTGTTGGGATCGCGACGGCCTTCGTGGCGCAGATGATGGCCACTTATACCGCCTTCGCGGCGATGGCGCAGGGAATGGCGGCGGCGTCCCTGACGGGGTTCGCGGAAGGGGGGCGGATAGACAAGCCGACCTGGGGCGTCATCGGCGAACTGTGGCAGCCGGAGATCGTCGCTCCTGAGGCGTGCTTCAAGGCAGTCATAGCCGAGCTGATCAACGGCACTCCCCGGAGGCAGGAAGCGGCAGGGGGCACGCTGAACTTCCACACCCACTACCACGGGGCGGCGATCATTGACACCGGCAATAAGGCGCTTTTGCGCTCTTCAGTGAGGAAAATCAACCGGGAAAACAAGGCCATTTCGAAGAAAACCATGGGGTCGTAGATGGGCTGGTTCCAGCATGTCGTCAAATGGACGGGGTCCAACTCGGGGACAATGCCCACGCCGATCTCGGTGGAGCCCAAGTACGAGTTCAAGCAGGCCATATTTAAAACGGCGGCCGGGACGATGAAGGTATCCCGCAAGGGTATCTGGGCGGGTGTCAAGGCCAAGTGGTGGATCGAGCCCGACGAGCTGGCAACCCTTGAGCTGATGCTGGCGGCGGAAAACGCGGATACGGACGCGGTGCCGTTCACGATCTCGTTCAACAACGGGACGACCTACCGACGGGCGCGGCTGACGAAAGACTTCGACCCCAAGCCGCTGCAGGGCATCAACGCGGCGGTCGAGGTGGAGCTGGAATTCGAATTCACGGCGAGAATGTCGAGCCTGCCGTCGCCCCTTCACCTGGGGACAGCCTAGTGGCGGAATACACCCTTGAATTCAGGGATAAGGCGGGGACGTACAGCGCGGTCGATCTTGGGGAGGAGGAGTCCGGGTCTCTCGTCCAGCAGTTCGAGGACGAGGAGCACCGGGTGGCCTTCGACGCGCTGAGCCTCAAGCTGGGCAACACGTCCGGGGAGTGGGACGCCATCCTGACGACGGCAAACCTGCCGCCGACGGATTATTACCCTGCCAAATACGGCTTCAGGGTGAAGCTGGGCGGGACGGTCATCTGGGAAGGGGACCTGGATTACGATACCGTCAAGTTCGCGGAGGACCGGAGTTTCGTCAATGTGACGGTGGATGACGCGCTGAGCAGGCTGCAGAGCTACAACGCGGAGTCGTTCAAGCGTGATTACAGTTCGATCTCCATCGTGACCGGGACGAAGCATTCGAGGAAACTGACGGTGAACAGTGTCCTGGACGCAGGCGGCGAGCCTCTGACGGCCGGGGACATCATAAAAATCGCCCATGTAAAGCCGAACAGCAACATCCTCGAGCAGGAGCTGAAGGTCAAGTCGGTGGATACGGGCACGAACGAGATCACCTTCAAGAAGCGGCTGAAGGCGAACTACACGGCCGGGGACGCGATCGTTGTGGACAACCCGTGGTATAGGGGCAAGACGGCCCACTGGCTTATAGACGGCCTTCTGGACGCGGCAAACTGGGACGCGGCAAAGCGGTCCATCAGCTACAGCACGGCAACCTTTACCGACATCGTGGACATTGCGGATTTCAAGGGGAAGACCACCGGGGACGCCGTCGCGGACCTTGCGTCCTTCGTGAATTCGACGACCTCCTGCGACGTGGACACCCTGATCATCTCGGAACGGAACGAGACCGGGGTGGGGTCGGTCATCCCGATAGACAACCTGTTCGCGGAGGACGGGCTGCAACCGGAGCCCGTCGGGGCGGAGAGGTATGACCTGATCAAGCTGACGGGCACGGACGACAGGACGGTCAAGGTGGGGGTGGCGCCGCTGGCGGGAAGCAAGATGGAGAAGAGTTTCCCGTTCACGGACAGCTATACGCGGCTTAGGAGCGCGGCTGAAAGGCTTTACGACTACTGGTCGCGGTACCGGGAGGCCATCCCGGGTATCGCGGTCTATTACACGGCGGGGCTGTGCTTCAACGGACGGGTGAGCATCGGCGGAGTGGAATACCGGATCGTGAAGTACGAGCGCGACCTCGAAAACGCCGATGTGGTGATCCTCGACCTGAAGGCGCAGACGGGCATATTACCGGATACCTCGCTGTATGAGGACAACCAGCTCGAAACGGACGACGAGGACCCGCCTCCTCCCCTTAACTTCACCATGACAAAGAGTTACAGCTCGATGTTCAACAGCCTGTGGCCGGCGTCGGATTACCCGAGGCTGAAGACGGTCGAGACGGTCGTAACCACCGCGCCGGGCAATACGGACACGGTGAAGAAGCAGTGGCGGCTGTATGAGCTGAGATGGACATACCCCTATGATGAGACCATTCCAGTGTGGCGGTTCCACGTTACCATCTGGAAGGACGGCAAGGACCGGGACACGGAGAAGAAGCACAAAACCGTGATGCCGGTGATCCAGTCGGACGGGTATTACTACGCGAAGGTCTATCTACCTGCGGGAAAACTCTGGTGGGCGGACGTGTTCGCCAAGCTGGATGACCTGAGGGAGTCGGAGATCTCGGACGAGAACAGCTCGGCGATAGACGATGACGAGGAAGTGCCGCCGGGAAGCGAGTATACCCTGCCGGTGATCACGGGGTGCACCCTGGCCTCGTCTGAGGATGATGTGTCGGGCACGGCGGGGGTGGAGTGCAACCTGACGGCGGCCGTTTCCTGGACGGGAACGGCAAACCATATCCGGGTGAAAGTGGTCGCCCCGGCTAACACCTATTACCACACGTTCGAGGCGGACGCAAGCGGGGAAACATTCGAGTTCCCAAGGATGTTCAAGCGCGGGAAGTCTTTGCATGTCTATGTCCGGGCGTGGAATGTCGGGAAAAAGACGGATTGGTACGACGCGGGGACGATAACCAGCGGCGGGGCGGCAATACCGACGCCGCAAGTCCCGGTGATCGCGAGCGTCGACCGGGCGGAACAGTCCGCGACGGTGAACATCACCCTAACGGGGAGCGGGACGGACGTTACAAGCATCGGGAAACTGGTGGTTTACCAGGCCCCGGCGGGGACGACGGGCGATCCCACTTCGAATACGGCATGGCATAAGGTGTGTCAGCTCGACATAGCAGAGGATGTGGCGGCGGGGATAAGGCAGTGGGAGGCGCAGATAGCCAAGCCTCTCAGGAAGAAAAAGTCCTTTATTGTCAAGGCTATATCGAAATATGACACCACAGTGAAGAGCTGGTCGAGCATCTACAACGAGGCGTCGGCTTCGAACATCTTTACCGGGATCTCGGTGACGGTGGTCAAGGAGGTCCTGGACAGCCGGACGAAGAAGTATACGCTGACATTCAGCGCGCTGGTGGCCCGCATGGTGAAGATAAAGGTGTGCAAGAGCGCAAGCTCGACGACCCCGGACCCGACAAGGCTTCAGCCGCACATCGACACCCTGGATTATGCCCTCGACCCGCCGGAATGCAATTCGTCGACATTTTCGACGGAGGTGACCCATGCCGAGGGGGCGAACCCGGCGGTGTGGTTCCAGCCTGTCGGGGACAACGGGGACAAGATGCCGACCGCGGCGGGGGTCGTGAACGGCTGGTTCTGCGTGGATGTGGGCGGCGCCACGGCGGAACGGCTGGCGGGGCCGCAGGACGGGAGCAACAGCATCACGACCGCGATCAAGGACGCGGGGCGGAAGGTTACCCTCAATTATCCGGGAGGAGTCCCCGCAAATTACAGCACGGTAAAGGTATTCTGCATAGCGGGATCTATACCCCCGGCGTGGGACAGATCGTCCGGCGAGGTGGGCGAATGGGGCGTCGAGCTGGTGGCGCTGGGGGATTCGTATGTGAAGAACATCGCGAAAGCGAGCGACAACCTGAGCGTGTCGTTCGAGGTGCTTCAATACTACAGCGGGGGGAGTTATCACGCCTTTACGGCGGCAAACGACCTGTCTTGCTGCTTTCTGGTGTGCCTAGTGGACAACGGATCCCCGGCGGTGGATGGATACTGGGGATGGGCTGTAAGGCCGGGCTCGACGGCGAGCTTCGGCACGCCCGAGATCGTCAGCATAACAAGGGGCACAGGCACGGCGACGCTGGTGGTGAATTATCCTTCAACGGGGACGCCTACATCAATGGGGGTGGTAGTGCGGACGCTGAACCCATATGAGGGGGCCACGCCCGCGAATTCTCCGACGACGTGGGCGTCGTATTCGCCACAGACATATTTCAGCAAAGCCACGATCACCGGACAGGCTGAAAGCGGAAGAAAAGCGTTGACCGGCTCGCCCATGACCATAGTGGTGACGGGGATTGTGGATACCGCGGTGGCATTTGCGGTATGCGTGGGAATCGACGGGACGGGATATGGCGCATGGGGCCTGGGGTATGACGCTGGGAGTGGAGGCGGGGGCGGAGGCACGCCGCCTACGCCGGTGATGGCGAATATAGGCTCTTCCTTGGTCATTTTGCAATTCACGTGGAGCGACGGGATCCAGTATCAGGTGCAGATGTATTACGGGAACACTTCGTCGGCATCCACTTACCTGTGCAACAGCGGCGGGCTGGTGTCTTCGGGATGGACCAAGGGGGTCGCGAGCGGGAAATATTACAAGGCAAGGCTGGAAAGGCTGTCCGACGGAGTGGTCGGGGAATTCTGCACGGCGGTGCGATACTGATGAACGACTATTCGGTCCTGATAAAAGGCTTGTGCGTAAACGCCCACCAGGCGCTGCAACCTCAGAAGATACTGGGCATAGGCGCTGATATGTGGATGGGGACAGGCGTGGGGGCGGTGCAGGACGCCTGCATCAAGAGCAGCAATACCTCAAGCGACAAGAGATCGGCGAAAACCCTGCCGGCTTGCCCGGAAATGAGGTTCGCCTTTATGGGGGCGGTTGACAGCACGGCGTTTTACATAGCAACGGCCGTGAGCGGGGGGGATGGATACAGGATCACCTTCCCTACGACCTCGACCATGAAGGTTGAGCGGCTGGACAGCGGCTCGGCAACGGAGATCCTGACAGGGACATTGTCCGCGTCGCTGGGCTCGACAAGCTGGATCGGCCTGGTGTTCCGGGTGCTGGCTGACAGAATTGAAATAGAGGTCGATGGCGAACTCTTTATGGTGGCGGATGTTACCCACCGGCTGACGACGTGGTATCTATTCCTGGACCATTCGGCGACATTTTACGTGCTGGTGGGGCACCTGCTGGCCTATTCCAGCGGGATACTGACCTATCAGAGCGCGATGCACGACGTGAACTGGTGGAATGCGGACATGAGCGCGGTGGCGGCATCGCTGGCGCTTTCGGCGGGGTGGGACGTCAAATATGTGCCGTTCCTGCTGCCGAAGACGGGCTGGCAGATCACGTTCAACATTACGCCGGGAAGCCATAAATACTCGAGCTGGGGGGTATGTTCCCCGGACGGGAAGCATGGGGTTTACGTGCGGTTCTTGCAGGTCGGAGGGCAGGATGTTGCCAGGATGTACGATATGGACGACAACCAGCTGGCGTTAAGCACGGATGTGCGCAGTTGTGAGACGTTTACGCTGGAATGCGGGACGACTGCGTATGGAGGCGGGGTGCGGGCCACGATACCGTCGTGGACGGACACCTTGCTATCCTATAACTCTTTAAGTAAGATGTTGCCGAACATGCTGATATTCTGCAAGGCTGACTATGCAGCGTTGGATCGCAGTGGGAGCAAGGACGCGTATGGGGTGACTGTAAATTCGGTGCTTATTGAGGCTGCCGCGACGGCAATGACGTATGGGACGCTGAGAAAGCAGGTGGGTGACATGGGCGGATCGGTGTCGGCGTTGAGCGGTGGAGGCTTGCCGATTCCTACGGCTGACAACGGCGGGTTACTTTAGATTTATTCAGCGCATATACTTATTAAGGAATGTGGGTAAAAGGCAGGAAAAGCGGAAAAGTGACAATAAATGACAGTATGATGAGGTACTTTTCCACAGGCGAGATTTCCAAGATTTAACTGCGCAATTTCTAACTATTAACTGCGTGATATAGCTGATGGCTGAAGGCTGAAGCAAAAAAAAGATTGTCCCATTACCAAAATGGGATGAAGGCGTATTTTCCATGGTCGTCTTTTCTATGAAGGTAGACGTGGAGCACAGAAGATGGAATTAAAGAAGTTGGACCGGGCGATATATATTGCAGTATTCGCATTTATTGCGGTAGTTCTTTTTATCATAATATCCATACAATATCGGCCATGGTCAGATTGGATGAGTGTAGTGCGCTATCGTGATCAAGTCCAAAAAGAGTATGGATTAACCATGAAAAATATAAAAGTTTCTCCGTCTGGGTATCTCGACACAATTGATGAGTGTATAAGCGTGGATTCTTTGACACCTAATGGAAGAGCCGAAATTCTGGGATTCAGGGTTGGTGATATACCGTTGAGTCCATCAGTAAGCCATGGACCGTTCTTAGAAGAAGGTTGGTTCTATGCAATGCTAGCCCATGATTATGAGTGGGGTCCTCGAGAGCGAGAGATAGAAGTAATTAATTTAGCTGACTTTGACAAGAACTGGCGCGAAAAAATCAGAGTGATTTCACTAGATAATGAGCTGCCTTTAAAAAAAGGTAAATGACCTTGAAACTCCTGCCTGCCCTTAACTTCAGCCTTTTGTTTTAATCCGCCACAAGGGCGTACCACCATTTTTCACTTTTCAATCTTCATTTTTCAATTTGAAATCCCGGCGAAGCCGGGCTTCTACCCTCTCGGCATCGGCAGCAAAGCGCCTCCGGAACAGCAGAGGTCTACGCCCGTGTAGTGGGTTCCGGTTTCGCTGGCGAGGAAAAGCACGCCGTTCACCACGTCCTCGCTTTCCGCGACCCTTTTGAGAGGGATCGGAGCGACGATGGCGGCTTCCTTCACTTTCAGCGTCTCTTCCGACATGGGGGTCCTTACCCATCCTGGCGAAACGACGTTGACCCTTATCTCGGGCGCAAGCTCCTGCGCGATCGAGTAGACGAGAGACTGTATCGCTCCCTTGCTTCCCGCGTAATGGCTGTGGCCGGGTTCGCCCCTCTCCCCGGCTGTCGAGCCGATGAATATGATCGAGCCTTTCTTTATCACATTCGAGGCTTCGCGGGCCAGGTAGTAGGAGGAGAAAGTGTTTACTCTGAAAAGATTCTCAAGCACCTCCCTCGAGATCGACCGGATCGGCCCGTCGTTCCATATCCCCGCCGAATGGACGATTATGTCGAGGCCGCCCATCTTCTTCACGCCCGCTTTCACGATTTCGACGCACCCTTTTTCTTCCGAGAGGTCGGCCTGAACGAACCCGAGGCCAGGGAATTTTTCCTTGAGTGCCTCCAGGGGCTTGGGGTTTTTGTTGTACTGCCCGAAAACCTCGGAACCCTGCTCTAGAAATGCTTCGGCGGCGCAGAGGCCTATTCCGCTCGATGCGCCGGTGACTATGACCCTCTTTCCTTTAAGATCGTGAAAAATGGGGAATGTCATGTGACCTATCTCCTTTCGGCTCATATGTCGAGGATCAGACCGTCGTATGCAGGTTCGACCCCTTCAGGCAATTTAGCATTCAATTCCTCGTAATCGACTTCGTGGCCGAGATGAACCAGGTAAGCTTTCTCCGGCGAGACCCTTTCCACGACTTCCAGCGCTTCTCCGACGGTGAAGTGTGTCGAGTGCCTTGGCGACTCCCTTAGCGCGTTGACCACCAAAACCTTGGCGCCTTTCAGTTTTTCATAGGTCGATTCCGGGACAGTTTTATAGTCCGTGAGGTAGGCGAAATCATCCAGCCGGAAACCTGTCACGCTCTGTTCGCCGTGTTTTCCGTCAAGGGGGATCACTGTCTGCCCGCCGACGGAGAATTCTCCTTCAATTTCATGAAGTTCCAGTTCCGGAAGCCCTCCGCCTCTCTGGATCCCGTCCTCAAATGAATACCAGAGGCTTCTTTTTATTCCCGCGAGAGTTTCCTTCGTTCCGTATATGGGGATGGACATTTTCTGCCGGTAGTTGAAGATCCTGGTTTCGTCAAGCCCGAGCACGTGGTCCGCGTGGGGGTGGGTGACGAGGATCGCGTCGATCCTTTCCATCGCGAATCTCAGCGCCTGCTGGCGGAAATCTATCGTCGCGTCGACAAGGATGGAAACGCCGCGGTTCTCGACGAAGACGGATTGGCGGAGGCGGTTGTTCCTCGGGTCGGATGAACTGCAGACGCGGCACTTGCAGCCGATGACCGGCACGCCCGTCGATGTTCCGGAGCCCAGGAAAGTCACTTTCATCTTCCCTCCAGGGAGGAATTGTAGCACAAGGCTGGACCGCAAAAAAAAGATGTCAATAGACATATATTCGTAGATCGAAGCAGGGATTAGTGCTGACAGGCATGATGAATACCCGGAATATCGATACTGTTGTGCTGTCGGAGATAAATATGTCACAAGACAAACTTGACTAAAGATAAAGCCGGCATTATATTCATCTTTGGAGTTCGAATGCTGCGAAGGTTGACAGTAGAAACAGTGCTTCTGGACCCGATTTCGGAAAAACCGATACTGGTCCTCAAGACAGACAACGGGGAAAAGATCCTGCCGATATGGATAGGCCACACCGAGGCGCAGGCAATCGCTCTCGAGCTTGACGCCATCCGAGCCCCGAGGCCGATGACCCACGACCTCGTCTGCGCAATAATTAACAGCATGGAAGGAAAACTGACGCGGGTTGACATCTGCGACCTGAGGGACTGCACTTTCTACGCCGAACTCGTTGTCGACAGGGGGAACGGGGAATTGAGGATCGACGCCCGGCCTTCTGACGCGATAGCGATCGCCATAAGGCTGAACGCCCCCATATTCGTAGCGGACCATGTCCTCGACGAAGCTTCGCAGAACAGGGAAACTCCGTCCGTTGAAGCCTCTCTGGCGAAATGGCTGGACAGCCTCAGCCCCGAGGAACTCGGCAGATACAAGACGTAGGCGCTCCCGCTTGGCTTCCCTTTCAATCCCGCCACCGTCCCTCTTTTTCGTCGCCGTCACCCATACAGGTTCTATTGAAAAAAATGATCTTGTGAAGGAACTGGAAGCACGATTCGGGAAGCTTCTTTCAGTATCGGACAGCTTCGATTTCAATTTCACCGACTACTACAAGAAGGAGATGGGAGATCACCTGGTGAAATTTATCGCGGCTTTCGCCGAACTGCAGTCCGAGGACCGTCTTGCGGACCACAAGCTGAACGCCATGGAAATCGAAAAACGCTATCTCGACGAGCTTGGCAACCACAAGGTAAACCTAGACCCGGGATTCATGTCCCAGGCCAGGGTGATCCTTTCAAGCTCCAAGAATTTCGCCCAGAGGATCTACCTTGGAAAAGGGGTGTTCGCCGAAGTCACCCTCCTGTACAGGCACGAGAATTTCACAGCCCTGCCCTGGAGCTACCCGGATTACCAGAGCCCGTTCGTGAAGAATTTTCTTCTAGAGGTACGGCGGGAGTATACTAGGATCCTGAAGGGAGGTTGAATAAATGCCTTACATGGGAGGTTCCGCCTACGCGATGGCAAATTCTCTTATGGACGGGTACATACTTCCCTCGCCGGTGAACCTCAAGCGGCTCACGGTAGAGGAGCTCCGGGAGCTCTGCTTCGAGGTCGAAAAGCTCCTTCGCGACCTTCGAGGCCAGGTGCCCGACCAGGCCGACCAGCAGGCTCTCATGAAAAGGAACCAGAAGCTGATGAAGCTCCAGTCCGCCCAGAACGCCATCTCAAGCTATCTCCAGCTTAAGATCAGGGGAAGGGTCTGACCGGCACAAGTCTTCACGCTGTTTTTCCGCCTGAAAATTTTCAAATTCATCTTTCAGATTTCAAAGCAGGCGGGGTCCGCAGGGCTGAAGGCTCAAGGCTGAAGAGCTGAAGTTCAATAATGAAAAGATTCCACCATTTTTCACTTTTCAATCTTCACTTTTCAATTTAAAATGGCGCGACAGCGCTTACGGCCGGCCTCGCCGCGCTCGCCTTCCCTTCGGGAAACTCGCGCAATGCTGCGGCTACCAGCAATGAAATTGATTCCACAATTTTAATATTTTCAATTTAGAATTTGAAATTTAATATGAAAGCGAAGCTTGTTAGCCCCCCATGCGAGCAAAGCAGTTTGCTCGCGCTCTCTCCGCCAGTGTACTATCGTGCCGAGCGTCGAATTCACTTCGCGCGGAGGCACATACTTCTACGGGGGTGAATCAGCGAAATGAGCTTGCGAATGAAGCGCCTAAGGAGGGGGGGGCACCCCCTTCTTCGGGAGCGCGGAAGCGCACTGGCGGAGAGAGGGGGATTCGAACCCCCGGATGGGTTGCCCCATCACACGCTTTCCAAGCGTGCTCCTTCGGCCACTCGGACATCTCTCCGGACCAGCGGATAATATAAGCTAAAACCGTAAAAAATTCAAGGAGATAGCACGGACCGATGATTCGCGGACAGTTGAAGAAGGGGCTTGACAAAAAGGAATGAAGGCATTATATTCTGATTGTTCTGATTATTCAGAACCTTCAGACAAGGAGGGCGCATGACCCGATCGAAGAAGGAAAGCGGATGCTGCAGGGTGGAAGCGGTAGTCTCGGTGGACGAGCGGGGGCAGGTGGTCCTCCCTAAGGAAGTCCGGGAGAGAATGGGCTTGATAAAAGGCGACAAGCTTGCACTTTCGGTCATGGAAAAGAACGGATGCCCTTGCTGCATGGTACTTACAAAGGTCGAACTCCTCGGAAAGAGGATCGGCGAGCTTGTCGGGCTCAAATAAAAAGGAGGCGGATATGTCCGAAGACATCAGGAACGAAGTAAAGAAAAGATACGGTAGGATAGCGGCGAGTCATAGCTCATGCGGATGCTCGTCGTCCTGCTGCGATGGAAGCGCTCCGCAGGATGCCGAAGGCATCTCTTCTGTCCTGGGCTACGAAAAGGATGAGATGGCCTCGATCCCGGATGGGGCGAACCTGGGCCTCGGCTGCGGCACGCCGCTGACATTTTCCGAGATCAAGGATGGCGAAAAAGTCCTGGATCTCGGATCCGGCGCAGGATTCGACGCCTTTCTCGCGGCAAAGAGGGTCGGCCCGAAGGGATTCGTCTACGGCGTTGACATGACCGACGAAATGCTTGAAAAGGCGACCTTAAACGCCAGGAAGGGAGGCTTCGAGAATGTCTCATTCCTGAAGGGCTTCATCGAAGAGATCCCCCTGCCGGAACAGAGCGTCGACCTTATCATCTCGAACTGCGTCATCAACCTGAGCCCCGACAAGCAGAGCGTCTTCAACGAAGCATTCAGGGTACTGAAAAGCGGAGGCAGGATATCGGTCTCCGACATAGTCCTGAAAAAGCCGCTTCCCGCGGTCCTCATGAACTCGAAGGAGCTTTACTCGGCGTGCGTTACAGGGGCGAACCTCAAGAGCGAGTACATCGGGATGATCGAAAAGGCGGGATTCAGGGACATTTCGATCCTGAAGGAGGTCAACTTCCCCTTCGACCTCGCCATCAACGACCTGAAGGACACCGGCATAATCGAATGGGCGAAAGCAAATCCGGAAGAAGCCCGGGAAACACTGGAATCGGTTTTGAGCATCACCGTCAGGGCGGTGAAGCAGTAACCATTGTCAGGCCAAAATGAAAAAGCCCCGGAAGTTCCGGGGCTTTTTCGTTACGCGTCAGCGCTTCCCGCTGTCGCTCTTCAGCACTATCAAAGGAACGTCTCTCCCATCCTCTGGAAGGTTACGTTCAGAGCCTTTTCTTTTAGTTCGAGCGCCTTGACATGCATCTCCTTGCACTTGGCCCGCATGTCGTTCTTGTAACCTTCGTCGGAGATGCCCGAAAGATTGATTAGGACGTTCAGAAGCGCGCCGACGACGCAGGTGTATGCCATCATCGCGCCCACTCCGCCGTCGCTCTGCGAGTTCTTGTTGCCGTGCTCCGTAACTCCGTCAAGAAGGACGAGAGCCTCCAGCCCAAGCTCGGCGGTCCTCAGCGGAACGGAAATTGCGGTCTTGAGGCCTTCCTCCATCTTGGCCTTTCGGTGAGCCTTTTCTTCGGGGGTGTTCTTCGGAAGCCTCATCGCGTCCATGTAGCCCGAGAAGGCGCGTGTGTCGTCGTCAACCTGGATGAGGAGTTCGTCCTTGATCTTCTGCGCCTTGACCGCGATCTCCCCCATCTCGTCGAAATGCTTTTCGTAACCGCTCTTGCCGTGGGTCAGGTTCGCCACCATCGAGGCGAGCGCCGCTCCCAGGGAACCAGCCAGCGCGGCTACCGAGCCGCCGCCCGGCGCGGGGGTTTCCCTTGAAACTTCGTCGGCGAAACCCTTCGAAGTTAGCGCGATCAGGTCCTTTTCGCAAGGCTCCCTGAAGCCGATAACCTTTTCCTTGATATCGAAAGGCGCGACATCCCTGAGGCCCATGCTCTGGATGGCCGTTTCGAGGATGTCCTCGACGGGGATGCCCTTCGACCTTCCCTGTTTTTCAAGGTAAAATTCCCCCGACTGCTTGAGCGCTTCGAGAGGGATAAGT
>MTKZ01099987.1_pt1 | contig 48849 bp, 41 predicted proteins | sample 1042781 | NCBI WGS metagenome assembly MTKZ01 (sample SAMN06212207, study PRJNA360539) | anaerobic digester metagenome | biome: Wastewater treatment plant; material: sludge; isolation source: anaerobic digester fed with sludge from wastewater treatment plant | place: Denmark: WWTP Viborg ...
AAATTCATTCCAATCACTAAGGAAATTCTCCATATCATTCTTAAACCATGCAGCCGTCTTTCTTGCTTCTGGCTCAATGGCATCAATATTTATCTGTAACATATTTACAAGATCTTCCTTTGAGACTTCTGCGAAATTACCCATACCATAATTGGATATAGAAAAAGCAAGATTAGCCATAAATTCTGTTGATTCATAACCAGTTGCAAAAGTTTCTTTCCACTCATCTATCTCCTCCTGTTCAGCATCAAAATATACCCGAGTATTCTCCTCAGGCTCTCTGTATTTAAGGATTGTAAATGGATTATCCTCATTCAGTTCAGAAAGAACAGTATTTCTATCTGATCTTGATGTAATCTTTGCATTCCCCGATGTTATATCTATATATATTGCATATATATCTCCTCTGCGCTTTTCAACCTCTTTCTCATATTCTTCCGATAAGTGTTGGTATTCATCATATTTGTCCTGATCAAATTCCCCATAATCATTATAATAATCATAATCTTCAAGCCCTAGTTCTTCTTTTATCCTTCCTATTTCTTCATACCTAGCCGTTTCAGCATCTATATCATGTACAATTTGAACATATGCTTCAGCATCATCTAACTCTATCAACCTATCTCCCGCCTGTACTGTGAATACATGCCCCTCTTCCTGAGGCTTTACACGGTAATATACCTCTCCTTCCATCTGTACAATCCTTGTCTCATTATCATAAAAATTGAATTGAACCTTAGTATCATGATATATACTTGCCATAGATGTATCAGGAAGAACTGCATAAGCTTTAAGACCTACTCTTGCACCTGGGAGGTCTGATTCACTCCACTCAGTTGCCCATGATCCCCATACAACAAGATTTACAGTAGAGTGGTTGGGCATAATAGTTTTTTCTCTCCCCAGATTAATACAACTTCCTTCTTCCAAACCACTACATTCTTCCGAATCCGGACTAAAGTCAGAACTTGTCCGTACAGTATCGTAAGTGGAATCCTCATTAGGGGTACCTACTTCTGCATAAAGATCATATGTAGGTTCTGTATCTTCAGTATCATAAGGTTGAGCAAATGTAGTTAATGCTGTTTCAGAATCATCTGCATATCCTTCTTGAAAAGTTCTTTGTGCATTGTTATTAATAAGTGTGGGTAGATGTTTATTTTGTAATATGAAATATATAGCCAAAGGAACAATTATTAAAGATGCAATAATAATACTAATAATTATTATTTGCCTCTTTCCGAGTTTTAATTCAAAAAGTTTTGAGAAAGGGTTTTTCATTTAGTGAAAAATACAGATTATTAATAAATTTATCACACGTTATTAGTGATGTCAAAATTACAAGATATTGGTTCCAGACCCATGTGTCCCGCCAGTTATTCGTTATTCGGACTCGATCAATTTCTAAAAGTTGAGAAATTGCAGGTGTGTATATCACATCAACAATTTGTCCATCATTCACAATTATTTTCTCAAAGAAGATTTGCAGGTATCTTCTTTTCAGCTCGTTGTCAGCGTCAATATATGATTTCTGAATATCATCAGTAAAAGCAAGTAGTTCATCAAGCACTTTAATGGTTTTTGATCTGACTAACTGTTTTTCAGCAAGTTTGAGATCATCTTCTGAACGCCATACTTGGTTTTTAGTAAGTATGGTATTTGCTAATGCTTTTTCAGATTGATTCATAGGTAATTGTTTTATTTAATAAATCTAAATAATTAACATTGTCGTTTTCTGACTTCATTGCATACTTTTTGTAAATCATTAATCGCTCTAAATACTCAACGCTTGAGATACCGTCAACGACTGATACTAGCTTAAAGCCTTCCTCTTTAATATATTGCTTATCATCTCTTAATACTGAAAGTATATGAGCTTCTTGGGTTGTAATATTTCGTCTTGGGATTAAAACAACATAGAAAGGTTCGTTTTTATCCTTGTAGTAGTTAAATACGGTGATTTTCCAACAAGGAATATTGAGCTTTTTAGTGTAGACAGTAAATTCTTCAATTACAGGTAGAGCTATAAACAATTTCTTATTTAAGCGTAAATTGTACAGAATTCTTTCTTCCATAGGAGTGTTATCAACTGGTTGGGGTGGGAGTTTGTTTGAAAAGTAATTGTACACATGGATTCTTATTTCATCATGTTTATATCCTCGTTTGTAGAGTTGGTGAATGTACCAGATCATTAAAGGTACTTTTATCTTGTGGTGTCCTATTGTTCCACCAAGTGCTGAAGTAATTCCGAATTTCTTAGGAGCAGGGATAAAGTCATGGCGAGTGTAGTAAATGAGTTTCTTTTTATCAATTTCGATATTCCATGAGCTTTTATTGATAAAATCAATTACTGCATCAGAGGGAAGATCATATCTGTTTGTTGTATCGGTAACTAAACCCCATTCATACAATTGGTTTGATAGGGCATTTATTGACGATTGAAGCGAGGGAAAACGAATGCTTGCATTAGTTTTCCGAGCGAATGAGTCAACACAAGATGGAATATCTTTTCTTGTTTGTTGGACTTTATCCATAGTTAGTATTCAAAGATATTAATGTTTAGCATAATACTAATATATACCACTCTAGACGGTTTGTCAACAAGATATGTTCGTTTTGTTCAGAAACATATATATCACATTGATTTAAAACAGTATTATCAATATAATTGAAACATGAAAAGCGACAATATAATCAAAAAGATGACGATAAAAGAATTTATCACTATTTCTAAGTGGACTTTTGTACTTCTTTTTCAAATTTCAAAACCTGCAACTATTTTTTATTTGATATTTAATATTCTTGATAAATTAAGCCCTGTTTTTAATGCAATAATATTTGCCAAAGCACTTGATAAAGTAGTTTTGATTTTATCTAGCGATAGTCCAAATTTCTCATCAATTATTCCTTACCTCTCTTTAATGATAGGTTTTATGCTTCTAAACACATTATTCAGTTATTTTAGGACTATAAGCGGTGATTATACATTCCACAAAAGTAAGCCAGTATTAAATCGTGTTTTGTATCTCAAATTAAAAGATTTGGGTATTCAAAATTTAGAAAATCCTGAGGTTAATAATCAAATTATTCGAGTAAAAGAAACTATTGGTACTATTCGTGATCATGTAGATAATGTTGTATTGCTGTTGTCTAACATAGTGAATATAATTACATCCGCCATTGTCGTGTTTACTTTAGTTCCTTGGTTAATTATCCCAGTTATTCCGATAGCAATAATCTATCTTCTTTTTGATAAAAAGTATCGTCAGGTTTTATATAACTACATGTACAGTAATACTGAAAGTATAAGAAAGGCTGATACTTATGCACAAGATTTGACTGATTCCAAGAAATTAGAAGAAATCACTATAAATAATGCTTTTGGTTTCATAGATCAAAAATATAAAACTTTCTGGGATAAATACACGCAGGAATTGACTAAGATAATACGTAAAAGAGTAGGCGGTCTTTATACAAACCAATTGATGTACGATTTAATAACAGCCTTCGGATATGTATTTGTTTTTTCCAAAGTAATTGAAAAAACAATGTCAATTGGTAATGCAACTTTAGCCGTAAGATCACTTCAACTTATGCAAGACTCTATTACAGATACTGTTCTAGTTTTCAATAAGACTTATGAATATTCGATTAAACTAAGAGATGCCTATGATTTGTTTAATACGACGACCAAAATACCAGATGGAAATAAAATAATGCCAAAATTACTTGAGGGACCAGAGATTTCTATCGAAAAGATGAGATTCACTTATCCCAATGCAAAAACCCCTATATATACAGACTTGAATATAAATATCAAAAAAGGAGAAAAAATTGCAATCGTAGGTCATAATGGTGCAGGTAAAACTACTTTAGTTAAATTATTAGCACGATTTTATAAGCCAGAATCTGGCTCAATTATTGTTAATGGATTAGATATAAATGACTATAATATTGAGTCATACTATCAGAATATGGGAATACTTTTCCAAGATTACAATATATACCCTCAACTCAATGTCACAGAAAATGTATTCATGGGTAAAACTGAAGAACCAATTAATGAAGATAGAATTCATGATTCAATAAATAAAGCTGAGGCTACCGAATTTGTAGAAAAATTATCCGAAAAATACAACACTACGTTAAGTGAGAAATTCGAGAATGGTATCCGATTAAGCACTGGACAGTGGCAAAAGCTAGCAATCGCAAGATTCTTTTATAGAAGTCCTTCATTGGTAATTTTCGATGAACCTACATCTGCTATTGATGCTGTTTCAGAAGAAAAGATATTTAATAACATCTACAAGTTTTTTGAGGGGAAAACTGTAATAATTATCTCTCATAGATTTTCAACCGTTAGAAATGCAGATAGGATACTTGTAATTGATCATGGACAGTTAACGGAAGAAGGTACTCATAATGAGTTGGTCAAGAAGGCTGGTATATACGCAAATGCTTACAGCATTCAAGCTAAAGGTTATAGTGATCAAAATTAATCAAATTTCGGGTGTCGCCAATTTGAATTGATTTGACTAGAGAAGTAACATTGAAAAGTGCCTGTCCATCAAATATAATAAGGTTGCGAACAAGCGAACAAAACTTCCGCCAGTTGTCAAAGTCATCACTTTTTGAGGCTTCCGCTAGTCTTTGAAAAGGCATATTATATTGTACTGACGCTATTTGCTTGTTTTGAATAGACATTTTCCAAAGTACAGATTTTAGTAAATCAGATTTAACTGGTTCTTCACCCTCACCAAACATGTTTGGCAAGTCATAACAATATTCTTTAAGTGTTTTAAGTTTTTCCAAAGTAGTTTGTGGCGTTTCTTTTGGCAACTTATTAAGTTGCTCTTGGATTAACAGTTTTTCAGATTTCAGTGCGTTTTGTTTGTTGTTATATGTAATTTTATCAATGGAATTATCAATAAAAGCATCCAGTAAGTTAGAAAGTTTGGTTTCAATGTTTTTAAGTTGAGTTTCAAGATTTTGTTTTATGGTTATTTGATTTCCGCCTTGTTCTAAAAGTTCTTGTCCATAAGTTTCAAGAGATAAATCAGCCAGTTTTCTATCTTTGATAATGTCAGTAAATGACACTACAACTAAATCCTGAATATCTTCCTCATCCATATAATCTTTGTGTTCTGAACACAAGCCTTTTCCATTAGTGCAGTAATAATATTTATATTTGTCTCCCTTTTGAGTAGCAGTAATGTTACAACCACAAACTGCACAAGTTAGATATCCTCTATATAAAAACTCATGTGTGCGTTTCTTAGCCCTGTTTTTACCCTTTAGAACATCTTGTACGCGTTCAAAGAGTTCTCTTGTGATAATTCCCTCATGGATACCCTCATAAATTACACCAGAACGCCTAATATCACCCCTGTAAACAGGGTCAGTTAATATTCTATGAATTACTGCCTTAACAACTTTTTTGTTTCCAACACGCGTTCTAAAACCATCCTCAAAAAGAATATTTACAAGTGCTTTTTCTGAATAAGTACCAGTAGCATAGAGTTCATAAGCCTTTTTGATATAAATGCTTCTAATGGGGTCAGGATAAATCTTTCTATCAATATTTACATAACCAATAGGGGCGTAACTTGGATACTCTCCTTTGAGTAATTTCGTTTGTACGCCACGCTTAACTTTAACTGATAAATCCCTTGAATACTGTGTTGCCCTTAAAAACTCAAATCCCATGTAAAACAAGTCAGATACAGCATTAAAATCCTTACTTAAAGTTCTAATTTCCTTGATAAAGCCTGTTTCCATGAGTTTATATAAAAATCCTGCTTCAACCAGATTTCTTGCTAGTCTATCTATATCTACAACTATTAAGGCGTTGGCTTCACCAGATTTAATCTTAGAGATTAACAAGTCAAAAGTTGGTCTATTACCATCATCCATAGCAGATTTTGCTTCTTTGAGAATATCAACAACAGTTAAGTCATTATTTTTAGCCAGTTCAAAACAAAGTCTTTCTTGAGTTTCTAAAGATTGAACTTGTTTATTGCCTTCATCAGAAGATTTTCTAGTATAGATAAAATATTTTAATTGACTATTTTCTGTCATTATCGTCTTTCTTGGGCAGAAAGGGCTTAATTGGGTGAGCAGTAGAACGAGGAACAGGATTATTTAAATCATATTCTGTCACATGTATCTTACCATTAAATTTACTGTCATAGCTGTATTGATAATTTGGTGCTAAATTCCTATCACACAAATCCCCGCGAATTTGATTGGCCTTTTGATGATAAAAAGTTTTTGTTGCTTCTAAATTTTTGGAATGTGACCACGATCTTTTGTTTTTGTATCGTTCATCTCCTGTGTTTTTGATTAAATATTTAAACAAGTATTTAGCTATATCTTCTGGCGGTCTTTTAATCTTTACATAGCCATAATCCCACATTTTGGCAATATCTTCGGGAATGACGAAAGGCAAGTTACACATAGTGTGATAATGTACAGCACCACGACCATTTTTATCTTGGAACTCTGCAACTTTAATGTATTTAAAGTCCTTGTTTTTTCTGTGTACTTTTTGAGAAAACGAGTTAAAGCGTTTGTTACAAGGGGAAATATCTTTAATATCAAAATTTAAGCCATCTCTAAAAGTCAAAACTAAATGTTTGGTTTCCCCAACCACAAAGTTACCCCCTGCAAGTCTTCTTATTCTATCCATAGCTCTTTTGGCATTTCTGTAACGATATTCTTTGTTGCGTTCCTTGCTTAAGGCGTTACTGCTAGTATTTGCTTTGTTGTTTGGTTTCCTGTCTAAAATAAAGGGGAACTGCGCCTCATGTACTTCTATGTGGTTATTAGTTTTTATTACTTTAACAAAGGAATATTTAACTGGCTGTAATTTGCCATTGTTATCTATCCAAAATTTGTTGTTACTTGTGACGGTACTATCGAGTCTAGTATGGTCGCCACGGCTACCGCCGTTCTGGCGACCATTGAGAATATCATCATTCATAAAACAACTCCTTTCTGCTGGTTAAATCTAAAAATTGCCCTGCCTAAGTAAAAAAGGGAAATATAGCAATCTAAAGCTTCTTTATCAGAGAGATTTAAGTCGTAGTTCTGCTTTAAGACTTCTTTGATTTTGTTTAGTTGTTCTTTTTTGGGTTTGAGTTTTTGCCCATTCGCTTCCTGCATGGACTAACCCTAAAACAAGTAGGGTAATTAGTAGACGATAAAAATGTGATGAAATTGTGATGTTTTAGTGTTTGGCTTAACTGCGAATTATATAACCACTTCCTGATACGCGTTCTATGGCTGTTTTTATATCCTCAATGTCTGCTTTTTCGATACCAAGTCTTGCAAGTTTATTTCCCAAATCTCTTTTAATAAACTGTATATCTCTTGCCACATCCTTGTTTTTAAGTGTTTTTGTATCTACATTTTCATTAATGAATTTGGCAATTTCTACATCTGAAACCATTGTGTTTCTGTTTTTTAACAGTACATGAAGTAATTTAAAGTCATCAGAGTAACTAAAGATAATTTCTTTATTCCTGTAATATATTTTGTGACTTTCAAAGTTTATCCTAATTGAACAAAAGGCATATTCTCCCTCGCCATAAAGCACTTTATTCTTTTTGACTATATGTTCAGAAAGTAATTTATCTATGTTGGTAAATGCAAGTTTTAAGTCGTTTGGTAAAGGGTCTAAGGATAATTCTTTTCCAATACTTTCAATATCTCCAACAAAGTATTTTTTAGAGCCACGCCACATTTTAATTCTATCTGAGGGGTCATAGTTTAAAGATTTAAAGTAGTTAAATTGTCCAAATTTCAACGCTTCTATAAAAGGGTATCTATCAATTACAAGCCATGTATTCCATAATTCCAAATATAAATCATCTAATTGAGGGTCAACTGCAACAAAAACATAATCTGGCTGATTATCATAACCATCATAAACTCCGCACATTATTTCATATAACTTTGAATGAATATGCAAATAGTAATATTTAAGCCATTTCTCACTAAGTTTAGATATATCCTTTCCACCATTTAATATTTGCATGTAACTATCATCACCAATATAATGGTTTGATTTGAAAATAAATCTATCAAAGGGGGATAAAAGAGTATTTATTAACTTGTCTATGAAACTAGCCTTTTCTTGGTACATATACTTTAGAGTAGGGCAGTTTCCTAATCAGCATTGTACAATCAACAGCTAGTTTTCGCCAACTCCCCACCACCAAACTTGGAATTTTACCACACCCTTTGGGCGTGGTTGTTTTCTTTTATGTGGTGGGATAGTTGTCTTAATAGATGTGCCGAACTATGAAAGATGTGTTACACTGCTAACTATCCACAAAAAAGAATAATAACAATATGTTGTTCTGGTTTGACGAAATGCTCGAAGCATAGTATACTATAGGGTATAAATACAAATAATCCCTAGCACCCAAATCTGGTGCCTAATCAAAAGGAGATTGGCATGAAAGCCTTTTCAATGTTCATCGGTAAGTTGCCTTTCGCAGGCAAGATAACACTACGCCAATGCTTCACTGCCTTGTACCGCAGTCAGACATTCTCCGAAAGGCTTAAGTGCTATTTTATCCTCTTGGGGGTTTTGGCATTGTGGTTTTTCGGACATGGCATGCAAGTGTTGATGGGGATCAGACTTATGTTCACTGAGAATGTTCCCTTCTGGGCAGTAGTCGCTGGTGCTTTGTATGCTGTTATCAACTTTGCAGTCATACTCACGCACATCTATCTTGGCATCAGGGCTACAAAGTTTCTGTTTTCCAACAGATACTTACGCCACACTCAGCACGCAGTAAGCGACATGACTAATGGTGAAGTACTTCTTGCCCTTGTTACAACGCTTGCTGGTCAGTTCGGCTTCTTGGCTATCTACTTCTTGTATGTATAGCCCAAAGGGGGTTTTGTCGCCATGTGCACAAAGCCCTCTTTTCGTTTTTAAACTTTTTTATCTGATAAAATACTCATTGGATAAATGGATAAATATTTTCCAATATCACTCCATGCTCTCCGCCAGTTGTTTAAATCACCACTTTTTTAATTTTCTATAATGAGCGAATATAATATATTGGATAGATATATGAAAAAGGGAAGAATTATATTTTTAATAGGATTTATAATATTCTTGTTGGTTGCTCTGTTCCTAAGTTACAAAAATGAAGATAAAGGTAATATTTCCAATCAAACAGAAGAGACAGATGTAAATTATGTGGGAAATGATATAGATGAACATGGATGCAGGGAATCCGCAGGTTATTTATGGTGTGTCCCAAAGAATAAATGTTTAAGAATATGGGAAGAATCTTGTTATATTGATACGGAAGAGGAGATTAAATATATTCTTGCCGGTAAATACAGGAAAGAAATAAATACTGTAAAGGTTTCCATAAACAAATCCACACAAGACTATATATCGGGAAGTGTATCTTTTGGTAATGGAGAAGGAGGTATTTTTTTGGCAAGAAGACAGGGGAATATGTGGGAAGTTGTGTACGATGGTAATGGCAGTATTGATTGTATTAAAATGAGGCAAATATATGGATTTCCTGATGAAATACTTAAACCAAATTTTTGTGATTAATGTATTATTAATATCCGATGATAATAAAAGTAAATGATAAAATGCAGAATAATTATACCTATGAACTTACAGAACCCATAGGTAAGAATTTCCATAAAGATTTTAAACCTGAATTAACACCTAAGGAAATGCTTGAAATGGGAATATTTGGAGGAAAATATATGACAGATTGTATTAATGAATTTCCTAAAGATTGGTTTGAAAAAGCCAAATTAGATCCTACCGGGCATAATCCGAATATAAACTTCTTTAAGGTTAATGCCAGTCAGCCCCTATCAGTATGGAAAAAGAAAGGCTGGATACATCCAGATGATCCCAGAGGATGGTTTCAATGGTATTGCAGATACTACATGGGAAGAAGACATGAAGATGATGATAGACAGATAAAAAGATGGATGGCAATTAATAGACATATTATGCAGATAAAAAAGAATTGTTTGAAAGGAATATGGACATGCAGACCTAAACAGAGACAAGCAGTATTGCATTGGGCATATGACAGCAGAAAGATTTAATTATTAAGTTAATATTAACAACAAAAGCTTAAATTTCTGATAAAATCTCAATTGCTTAGGTGTATACTCATGATCTTGGAGGGATCGCATAGTTGGTCTAGTGCGCAGTCCTGGAAAGACTGTAGGGGAGAAATCCCCTCGAGGGTTCGAATCCCTCTCCCTCCGCCATGATAGATTGATAGCTTTCACAAGGTCTTCTTTTGTTGCTTTACCAAGTAAAATATCGGGTTCTAACTCATGTTTTATAGCTTCTATTTCTTTCAGTCCCTTTTCAATTAAGAAGAAGTGTTTTTGCTTATCAAAACAAAGTTTTTTATCTTTAATTGTAAGGTTCAAACCTAAAGATTGAAGTATTTGTGTTTTGGTATTACTATCCCCATGTTTTAACCAGTAGTTAGCATATCTAGCAAAATTAAATGCTTTTTCTGTGTTTTCTGTTGAAGTTTCAACTCGCTTATTGTTATCAGCAACAAAGTCCTCCACTTCTTTAATTCTTGATAGCAAATCTTTTCTTTGCGTTACATATTCAGGTTCTGATAATCTGCTACCATCTCTATTTTCAGGGGATACTTTAAGTTTAAGAAGCTCTTTTAAGGAATACTGAAGATTATCCAGTTCAGTATTTAACCCATCATCAACTTTTTGGTTTATATCAAAATCAACATCTGTAACCTCGTGCAGATATTTAACAGCAAGATTTAGAAAATCATCATCTATCTCAAACTTGTTAATTTCAATTTCTATGGTTGTTTCAAGGTTATCTAGTCTTAATGCTTTTTCAGTACAGTTAGGATTAGTTTTTTTCGCACAAGATAGATAAGTGTAATGAAGTATTTTAGGATTATTCATTTTTTCAATTGGTGTACTGCAATTAGTACAGGTCGCTCTTTTTTCAGTTTTAGCAAACTTTTCCTTACAATTTGAACAAATAATCTGCCATTTTTCATGTGCTGTTACAGTTCCACCACAACCACCACATTTAATAACTTTTTTATATGGAAAATCCTTAGTCGTGTAATGTGAAGCAGTCTTTTTACCAAGTCTAATTTGAAGATTATTAAATTCCTCAAGTGAAATTAAAGGCGGGTGTTTACCCCAATTCTCACCATCTTTTCTCTTAATGTAGCCGTAAATAAAAGGATTAGATAATAATTTATACCAAGCACTTCTACTTAACTTTTTACCACCAAGTTTAACCATTTTTCTGGTTTTATAGTTCCATTTATCATTAAGCGTGTGCAAAGCTTCAATAGGCGTATATCCACTATCAATGATTAAATTGATCGCTTGTTGTAGCAGTGTAAATCTAGCAGGATCTTTATCAATATATCTTTCTTTGGTATTTGGGTTTTGTACATTGATATAACCTTGAATAGCCATGCACGGAACATAACCATTTCTGATTTTTGTTTTATTACCTCTTTTTACATTTTGGGATTTATCATCACTATCTTTTTTAGCCATTCCAAGCTCTATTGTTAGAAGTAATTGGTCTGAAGAATCAGAAGTGAAGGTTTTATAAGGTGTTCTAAGCTCTAAAATATTTCTAATACTCATTTGATAGATAAATTCACCTGCGTCTTTTGGGTTTCTTGAAATTCGATTTGGTTGCCAACATAAAACACCATTTGCTTCGCCTTTTCCTATTCTTTTAAGCATTTCTAAAAACTTTGGTCTGCCTATTTCATAAGCACTTCTAGCCTCTGTAAAGGTATCAACAATCTCAAGATTTAGCTTTTTAGCATATTCTCTTAACTCAAACAGTTGTGCTTCTATGGAAAGCAATTGGCGGTCTTCTTCCTCTGTGCTTTTTCTTGTGTAGATAAAATATTTGATTTTAGGAGTTTGTATTTCACTAAACATAGCAGTATCTTTTTTCTCGTTGTGATTATAGCACTGTATTTTATTCTATCTTTCCTAGTTTAACTGCTATTAGATAGTCAGTTAAACTTAAATTATTACTTATTCCTTAAATACTGGCTTATAAGAAGTGAAATGGTGTACCATTTCACTTCTGTACCTATTGTTTTGGGTTGTACTGAAGTCAAGGGGCGCTACCGCGCCTACTCCTTGACTTCTCCATGCTTTGGTTTTGGTTTCTCAAACTTTGGTAGTAGTTCCATGACGTTGTGGTAGGGCGAGTTTACAGCTTGTTCACATGGTATAGATAAATCAAATGTTAACTCTTTATCTGTTGTTATTATCCCTACATTAGCATTTTTCAGTAAATCCAATCTTTTGTTAATTGTGCTAGAACACATTTTGCTATCAAGTAAAAATCTATTTAGTTTTTCTCTTGTTTTATCCTCATTAAACCAAGTACAAAAGAATTGAAATAGGTTCATAGCTTGTTTTTTTCCATATTTTTCTTCTAATAACGGGTAAACTCCTGTTATATCTATGGTCTTGAAATTGTTGGATTTTACAAGTCTTGAAAGATAGCTTTTAAGTAAATTTTCTATAGCGTCATAGGTTAGGTGGGTGTAGTTAATATCGTATAAACCAAAATCCTGTTTTATTTGTTTTTTCTTCACGGAAACTTCAAATCTTAATATTCCTGTACAAGCGTCTAACATTTTATGTGCATTAGTATAAGCATAAGTCCATTTTTTAAGCTTTCCCATGCTGTGTGCTTTGTACTCTGGTTGTTTTAGATAAAACTTAACCTTACAAGGGTTTCCATGATATACAACACTTTCATTCGCTATTATATTTTTCTTTTTTCTTGGAAAATCATAACTTGATAGGGTAATAACTGCTTTTTCTGCTAGTTCTTGGCTTGGTAGTCTCCACGCATAACAAATATCAAGTCTTTGAACAATCCACTCAATTAAGGGTGGTAGCTTTATATTAAAGTAGCTTTCAACTGTAACCTTTACCCGTTCTAAACAAGCTAGGAGCTTATCAGGGTAAAGCATATAAATATTGTTACCCCATAAGGATTTGGGTGCTGAAAATTCAATGTACAAATTATCTTTGTAAATAGTTACATATAGCTGGTAACTTGTTTCAAGAATAAAGGGTTTAGCATAAAAACTTCTTTTCCTTTCATCTGTTTCTTGGAAATCATCTAAATCCGAAATATATGAAGGTTTCGGTTTAACTTCTTTCTTTTCAATAGATTTATCACTTATGATTTGCTTGGTTTCCTCATCTATATAGACTTTAAATCTTAGGGAATCAATCATGCCTCCCCCTTTGGAATCGGTCTATAAATCAGTTTGAAAAAGTTTAAAACCCTTAAAAACAAGGTTTCCGCTTCATTATCTGAAAGTGTTATTTTGTATTTTTTGAAATACAGGTCTTTAAAATCCTGTATAGCTTGTGCAGATAACATACTGCACAAAGCGTAATGTTTAACACCTGTTTAATAGCAATCTTTAATGTGTTTAATTTTTAGGATTATTTAGAAGTGGGGAAATGTATAATCTGTAAGAACCTTTACCGCTTGGTTTTATTTTCACAAAGCCTTTATCAATACCTTTTATACAACTTAATCTGTTGTTTAGTATTTTAATTCTAGCCCTGATATCTTTATCAGAAGTGTTTAACCCTTTAGAAATATCTCTAACTTTCACATAATTTCCCTTAGCCTCCGTAAAGTATTTAAAAATCTGCTTACCAATGTTTTCACCCTCTTGAAACTCAATACTTCCATATTCACCAAACTTAAAAACTGTTTCTGAAGCCCATATAAAGCCTTTAGGAAATTCTATTTCTTCAGGTAGTTGATAACTACTAAGTTTTGGATTTGCTTTAACTAAAAGGTAATTAAATAGTTCATTTGCTGAATGAACACTAAGATTATTTATCAGGTGGTACTTAATCGCTATAAACAATCCAAACACTAACCAAAACCACCATAGATTTAATACTGCGTGGAATATACCAACAGCATAGCTTTTAACAATTAAAATGGTTATATCTTCAGGTTTCATATTTAGTTGTGGGCAGGAATTGTACTAACTTAAAGTTTTATTATCGTGTTTATAGCCAGCTGGTCTAGGAATCTGCACACCTACACCAAATCTCTCTGCTGTGCTTCCTGAAGCCTCGTCATCATCTATCAAGAATACTTTCTCGCCTGTTGCTAATCTGTGTGCCATAAACAAATTTTTCATATTCGGATATTGCGGGTTATTTGCCTGCATTTCTCCTGCAGCCTGTAACAATACTTCCCATCCTTCTGGTCTCTCTCCGGCTTGGATTTTTCCAATAAATTCAGTACCTACCTTTATCATTTCTTCTCTAGTTAGTTTCTGGAATTCTAGTGCTGCTTCATGAAATATGCTAGGGTGTTCCGCTATAAAAGCCTTCATGCTATCTGCACCGTTATACTCATCAAAAGTAATACCTAAATGTTCAAGATTTTCAATTTCCGCAATACTTCTTAGGCTACATACCCCAATTCTCAAGCCTTGTGCTCTAGCATATTGATAAGTTTCAACAAAGCCTCTTCTTATATAGTTACTAACCCCTTGTTCAAAGTTATTACCCCGTATAGTGCCATCCCAATCAAACAATATTGTATTTCCACCTTCCGCAACAAACTTTTCGATTCCTGCTTTTGCCTTTTCTATGAAAGCATTTTCAATCTCTGGATTAAAATCCATTATTTCTGGTTTTGGTTTTTCCTGTGATTGTGGCTTATCCATACTTTCTTCTGGGGAAGCCTCTACAGGTGTTTCTAAACCTGATTCTATTCCCATATTGTTATTCTACACTAAGGTTGATTTTGAATAAATTGGTTGTGTGTAATTAGTGCTAATCTGTAAGAAACAGGTTCTAACTTGGGTTACAGTGTCCCGCCAGTTGTTCAAATCACCACTTTTTGAGGCTAAATGCACCCATTCGTAAGGCTTATTGTATTGATATGACGCTATTTCCTTATCTTTAATGTTTAATTTCCAAAGTGCAGATTTTAGTAAGTCTGATTTAACATCATCTAAACCATTATCAAAGAGGTTTTGCAGGTCATAACAATATTTCTTAAACTTCCTAAGCTTTTCCAAAGTTGCTTGTGCTGATTCTTTTGGGAGTTTGCTTAACTGCTCTTTTATGAGCAATTTTTCTGTATTTAGATTGTTTTGCTTTTTGTTGTAAGTATCTTTATCAATGTTTCCCTCAATATACACATCTAAAAGGTTTGAAAGCTTGGTTTCTATGGTTTTGAGTTGGGATTCTAAACTTTTCTTTACAGCTTCATGGTTGCTACCTTGTTTTAATAATTCTTTCCCGTAGCTCTCAAGGGATAAATCCGCCATTTCCTTATCAACGATAATGTTTCCAAAAAGCTTTGATACTAAGGCTTCAACGTGAAATTCATTCATGTAGTCTTTATGTTCTGAACATAACCCTTTACCGTTAGTGCAGTAATAGTATTTATAGTTTTCGCCTTTTTGGGTAGCAGTTAGTTTACAACCACAAACAGCACAGGTCATATAACCCCTGTATAGAAACTCATGAGTACGCTTTTTAGCCCTGTTTTTACCCTTTAGAACGTCTTGTACACGTTCAAACAGCTCTCTTGATACTATTCCCTCATGAATACCCTCATAAATCACTCCACAACGTCTAATATCACCACGATATACAGGGTCAGTTAGGATTCTATGAATAACAGATTTAACAACTTCTTTATTAGCTACACGGGTTCTAAACCCCTCTTTGTATAAGATGTTCACAATTTCTTTTTCGGAATACTCATTGGTCGCATAAAGCTCATACGCCCTTTTAATATACAAGGCTCTTACAGGGTCGGGGTAAATCTTTCTATCCCTGTTTATATAACCAATAGGTGCGTAGCTTGGGTATTCTCCCTTTAGAAGTTTGGTTTTTACACCTCTTTTTACTTTCTCGGATAAATCACGGGAGTATTGTGTTGCTCTCAAAAACTCAAATCCCATGTAGAATAAATCAGACGTATCAGAAAATGTTTTGTTTAGAGTTCTAATTTCCTTTAGGATTCCAGTTTCCATAAGTTTGTACAAAAATCCTGCTTCTACAAGGTTTCTTGCAAGTCGGTCAATATCAATAACAATGATTGCATTAGCTTCACCTTGTTTGATTTTCTCAATCATTAAATCAAAAACTGGTCTATTACCATCATCCATAGCACTTTTAGATTCTTTTAAAACATCAACAATATTGAGGGAGTTATTTTTAGCTAAATCAAAACAATATCTTTCTTGAGTTTCTAAAGATTGAACCTGTTTTGACGATTCTTCTGATGATTTACGGGTATAGATAAAATAGTTATTAGTATTATTTTCCTGCATTTTCATTATTCTGAGCAGGATTTAATTTTCTTAGGTCAAAATTACCTATGACGATTCTACCATTTCTATGACTAGGATACCTAGAAATATAGTTAGGTTGGGTTTTATACAAGTTGTGTTTAGTAAGAAATTCATGAGCCTTTTTTCCATACAATACACCTGGTTTATTAAGATATTTTGAACGCAGTACCTTTTTGTTTTTACCATAACGAGGGTCATTAGTGTTTTTACTCATGTATTTTGCAAGATACGCACCAACACTATGTACTTGTTTGATATCTCTAATTTTTATAAATCCGTAACTCCATATTTCTGCAATCTTTTCTTTGGGAGTGTAGGGGATGTTACAAATCATGTGATAATGAACAGCACCTCTCCCGTTTTTATCTTGGAATTCAGCTACAGCTACATATTTTAATTTTGGATAAAATCGTCTAAATCTTTGTATGAATTTCTTAAATTCTTTATGTGTTTGAGATAGGTCTTTGATATCAAAATCATTTTCATCATTGAAAGTGAATGTAATAAATTTACTTCTTTTAGCACTAAAATTACAATCAACAATTCGTTTAATGTTATTTATAGCCATTATTGCACTACGTCTTTTATATTCTTCTTTTCTCTTAGCTTTTTCAGCTTCTCTCTCCGCTTTAAGTTCGGGAAAGTCATCTAGGTTTTTATCTAGTTTTGTTTTGTATTTTGGTTGGCTTAACACAACAGGTTTTTCATACCTTATAACCTCTACAAGATTTTTTGAAACTATAACTTTAACTGGTGCTATCTCATAAACCTTTTCATTATGCAGAATTAAGTATCCTCTAACGTCTTTAGAGTTGCGGTCATAAAAAACGGTATTATCTAGTATAGTAGGGTCGCCACCGCTTCCGCGGTTTTGGCGACCCTTTACGGAGTTACTGCTTTTCATTTGTAACTCCTTTTTGGGTATGAAACTTAAAGATAGCTCTACCTAAATAAAAAAGAGCAATGTAACATTCCAAAGCGTCTTTATCACTTATAGTTACCTTGTACCTTTCTTCAAAGGTTTTCTTGATTTTATTTAGTTGCTCTTTTTCGGGTTTTATCTCGCCCGTGGTTTTATCCATGGGGCGAATTTATGAGAGTTTGATTGTTATGTAGACGAGAAAAGTGTGATTATTTTGTGGGTAATATTATGATTTTATTGTTGCACCAAGGTTTCTAGTAAATACAACATAGTCTCTTATTTCCTTTGCGACTTCATCTTCAATACCTAATTCTGTGAATGTGCTGTAAATATCGCGTTTAATGAATTGGATATTTCTCTGGTTGTTGCTTATGCTAAGTGCTTTGGCTATTTCTTCATAGCTAACAGGAGTATCTACACTCTTTATAAGCAAAATCAACAATGCAAAAACTTGTGTTTCTGTATTAATTAGGATTGGTTCTGAATTGTTTACCTGTACGGTTGATTTGTTAAGGTCAAATTTTAGTGCTTTGTGTTCCAGTATTCCATCTCCAAAAAGAGTTTTTTGTTTCTTTTCCTTATGGTCCACAAGCAAATTATCTATCTCTAAAAAAGCACTTTTTAAATCATTAGATAGCGGAATTGTTGAAAGACTTGGTAATTCCTCTACATCCTCAAAAAGTAACTTCTTACTTGCAATCCAAACCTTACGTCTATAATCGCTATCAGCATTTAGTGAATTAAATCCATCATACTGACCTAGTTTCATTTCCTGAATAAACGGATATCTATCAAACTTCTTCCATAACTTGAGTAGTTCTAGAAATAAATCATCTAGCCTTGTATCTACATGAACAAATACATGGTCTGGTTGGTTCTCGTACCCGTTATAAGTAACACTCAATACCTCATACAATTTGATATGGATAGCTATATAAAAGTACTTAATCCATTTCTTGTTAAGTTTAGGGATATCTCTACCACTTCCAAGTATTTCCATATATTCATCACCACGTTTATTATCTTTGAAAAGAAACCTATCAAAAGGGGATAAAAGTATATTTATTAATTTATCTAAGAAACTGACTTTTTCGTAGTACATAGCAACAAGGGTTAGAGCAGTTTCCCAAGTGCATTGTATCCTTTCCTAAGCGAAATCTCCAACCACCCCGCCCAAAGAGTAGGATTGTACCACACTAAAAGCGTGGTTTTTTGCTATTAATGGGGCGGGGTTGGTTTGCACTAGTGTGCTAAAGTATGCTAAACTCCACAACATCCCCAATACAAAGGAAAAAAAGAGTAGTTAGGTTGACTAATTGTACATCCTATAGTATAATTAGAGTTAGAAATTGTTATCAAACTGTGCAAAATCAGCACACTAACTCTCAAATAATAAGGAGACTGAGATGAAAAAGATTAGTTTTTTGTTTTTGGCTGTATTTGCTTTGGTTGTTCTGCATGCGTGTGCCTCGGGTGGAGATGAACCTTTGACACAGCCTGAAGTTACAGCAACTCCTATTCCCGATCCCTATGAGGGTAAGGTCACCATTCAATATGAATATGGAACCCTGCCTGAATGGATGGATGCGTCTTCACTTCCCGCCTCGCAGGAACTCCCTATTTCGTTCAATGCAGAGGACGGATGGTCAACAGTGAAAATCTCAATGCTCCCTTATGAGAATATTGAGTTGTTTTCTCTGGAAGCTGACCCTCCAAACTACGAAGATGATCTTTTCGGTGGGTGTTACTGGGAATGGTATGGCTCCAGCTACGATGATGACACTCTGTATAGTGTAAGTTATGAACCTGATTCGTGGCGCAAAGACTGTATCTCGTTGCAAGAAGCCGTGTTACCCAATGTGGAAGTCACTATGGCGTATTGCAAGCCTTTTGAGGCAGGGTGGATTTGCCAAAAGCAGGGGCTAACCGTGGTGATTGATGATGAAAGTCTTTCTTTCACCGCAAAAGATAGCTTTTTGCCGCAATATCGGGTCTGGGTGAAGCAGGTAGCAAACTTCTTTGGCTATCCAGACTTACCTGAAGTGCTCCAACCAGATTACAACTATGAACTGATCAAATAGTTTCAGATAGTTCATAAAGACCCCCAATTGGTTAACTACCAAGTTTTCCATGCGGGGGATTTTTCTTTTTATATATCCTTTTTCTCTGATAAAATATTCACTGGATACATGGATAAATAATTTCCAATATCACTCCATGCTCTCCGCCATGTATCAATATCGCTGCTTTTTGAAGCATTTGCTAGTTCCTGATAGGGTAGTTTGTACTGTGATGACGCTATTTCCTTATCTTTGATTGATAAGTTCCAAAGTGAAGATTTAAGTAAGTCTGATTTTACATCATCATTTCCCTCGTCAAACAAGTTTTGCAAGTGGTAACAACGATTTTTAAACTTTTCTAAAAGTTCCAAAGTATTTTCTGTTATCTGTGTTGGTAGCTTTTCAAGTTGTTCTTGTAACAATCCTTTTTCTGTTAAGAGTTTATTCTGCTTTTCTGTATACTTTTCCTTTGTTAATAACCCTTCTAAGTTCATATCAACCAGTTTATCCAGTTTTTCCTCAATCTTTGAAAGTTGGTTTTGTAGCAAGTTCCTCGTGTTATCTTGATAGTTATTGCTTTTCCTAACATCAACTTTGTATTGTTCTAGCGATAAATCACACATTTCTTTATTAATTATAAAGTTAGCAAAATTGTTTGAGATTAAACCCTTAATATCATCACTATCCATGTAATCTTTATGCTGTGTACATAAGTTTTTCCCATTGGTGCAGTAGTAATAGTCATATTTCTGTTTTTTCTTTGTTGCAGTTAATTTACACCCACAAACAGCACAAGTTAGATAACCCCTGTATAAAAAGTTGAAAGTATTATTCTTCGCCCTATTCTTGCCCTCTAAAACCCCTTGTACTGCTTCAAATAACTCTCTGCTGATAATTCCTTCATGAATACCCTCATATAGTTTCCCATTCCACATAAAATCACCCCTATAGATTGGATTTATCAATGCCCTATGCAGTACAGCAGTAACTACTTTGTTTCCGCCCTTAGTTCTTAATCCTTCTTTGTATAAAATATTACCAATTTCTTTTATTGAATATTGGTTGTGAGAGTAGAGTTCAAATAATCTTCTGATATATGGTGCTTTTGTTTCATCAATGTAAATCTTGCCTTCTTTGTTAAAGTATCCTAGTGGTGCATGAGTAGGGTATTCGCCTTTTAATACTTTGCTATCAATTCCTTCTTTAACTTTTACTCCTAACTGTGCTGAATAATGAGTAGCAAATACAAAATCAAAGCCCATGTACAAGTAATCCTGTACTGAATTAAACGCTCTGTAGGGTGTAGTAATCTCTTTTAGCAATCCTTTTGTCATCAAACTAAGCAAATCTCCTGCGTCATTGTAGTTTCTTGCTAATCTATCAGTGTGAGATACCAAAATTCCGTCAGCATCCCCCTTTGTAATCCTAGAAAGCATTAAACCAAATATTTCCCTAGTACCAGCATCTTTTGCGGATTTTGATTCTCTGAAAATATCAACTATTTGTAAGTTTTTAGTAGTAGCAAAATCAACCAATATCCTTTCCTGAGTATCAAGAGATTGCACTTGTTTGGTATCTTCTTCACTAGATTTTCTGCAATAAATAAAATATTTCATATTTGGTGGGTAGGAATTTAAGTATCAAAATTAACTTCAACTGCTTCCTCGTCAGTAACATTGTTTAACTCATTAACAATCCAATCTAAACCCTGTTTTACCAAAAACTTTGCTTTTAAATCAAAAGTAGGAAGTATGTCAAACAAACGTATGATACTATTTTTTGGTTTCCTTTCACAGGAGTTAGAAATAGCATATCTTCTTTCATAATATTTAAAACCACAATCCAGACTAATATCACCACCATCAACACCGTTTAAACCCTTTGAAATGTACTTTGTAACATATATGGATAATCCCTTTACAGTTTTAACTCGTTCTATGAACATTTCAACACCACCACCCACATGCATCCATAAATCCCTAATAACTTCTATGGGTAAAAACTGATTAAGAAGGATATGCATATGTGCGTTTTTTGTATCTTTCTGAAACTCAATAATCCAAATGTATTTAAGTTCTTTTTCCAGTTGGGAATAATCAAAATGCTTAATTAAACCAGTGCTTCTTTTTACATAATCTCTCTTTTCCCTGCGTAATAGCGTTAAAAAGTGATTGAAAATCTTTGTTATATACTTGTGGGTATCATTAACTTCACCATTTTTGTATTCATAGGGGATTTTAGTTCCATCTAGTGTTAAAACTAAGTGATAATACAAATTATTTAACCCTGAAACTTCAATAATTTCCCTTCTAACCATGTTTGCTTTCCTTTTACAGCAAGTTGGACAATTCCAAGAGTTGCAAAACATTCTATAAAACTTAACATCTCTGATAACCCCATTTTCTTTAACTCTTACTTTTGCTGTTTTCATGCTTCTACAAAAAGAAGATGGTTCACTCCTAACAACTGAATATTCACCCCTTCTTCTTATCTTTGCTTCCTTAATCAACTTGCTGATTTTCCTGTCACTGTACAGTTGTTGAATTGTTCTATTATTAGTTAAATATAGGGGGATTTCGGGGTCAAATTTAACAGTTTCTTTATTAAGATTTCCTACATAGATTTTTCTTTTAACATTAGGGTTTTTAACCTTGATTTTGATAGTTTCTTTTTCTTGTATGGTTTCCGTTGCTGTGTGCTTCCGCACATCAGCAAGGAAACTGGAAGGAGGATATGTTAGGAGGGTTGTTTGGTTATCCATTTTTAACCCCCTGTTTTTGAAGATTGAATTTATAAATTGCTCTGCCTAAGTAATAAAATGATTGAATACACTCCAATATTTCCGCATCAGTTAGTTTGCGATTTAGTATCTTTTCAAAATATTCAGTTACTTTTTGTTTATCTGGTAATTTCTCCGCCATTAAGGGGAGATTAAGTTAGAAAGTTCTAAAGTACCCGAACAGCAAAGTGTTCAGTTTATTGTTCGGTAGGGAATTGTTTAGCAAAACTTGCTAAATCATCAGTGTATCTTTTGTGTATTATTCTTACTTGTTCAGGGTCAGCAAGTCGTTTATCTTCAGGATATTTATCAATTAGTTTGGTTGCAACTTTAGGAAATGTTTTTACTTTCTTTAAAAGTGTGTCAATTTCTTCCCCAAGTACTGTGTTTTTGTGCATTTCCAGTATTCCAGTTCCTTCAAACAAGTGTTCATCCATCTGTTTCTCCATGCTATCCCAGTTTTTATCAACCCATTCTTTAAACTTCTTCTTTGAACTGTGATATGGAATTAATATTGTTGCTACCTCGTGCTTAAAAGTATGAAGTTTGTATGCTGTTAATGCTTTAGTTGGTACAAATTCAAAATCCCTTTCAACAAATCCTTGAAAGTACTCTAATGCAATAAAAGCATTAAAATAAACCATTAGTGTGATATTAACCATAAAATCTTCTGCTAAACCATATCTATCAATTAACTGCTTAGGAAATAGTTGTAAGAATATGGATAAATAGTTGGGTGCAACTGTTGGTTCAAATAAATTTTTACCAGCAATTAGTTTTATATCAGCCCCATTTTCATGAAGATTTAAATATTTTCTTATAGTTAAAACCCAATTTTCAAACCATTCATCTTTTATGAATTTCAAAACCGCTTCTTTTGACCTATTTGAAGGGTTATCAATTATTGTTATTGGATTAACACTTTTAAGAAATACTATTTGAGAAAGTTCCATAGCGATTGGAGTGTACCCCAAACTTTAGTGAAAATCCAACCATCCACACCGCAAGACGAGATTTTATCACTTGCTGGCGCAAGTGATGTTCTCCATTTAAGCGGTGGGGATTTTGGTATTTATTTCTTAAAAGTTAGCAATTTATAACAAGCAATATCGTTTCTAATTAATGTAGGCATTAAATAACCTGAAACAGCGTTAAAAGTAATTTCATTGGGTAAAATCCTATCCACTATCTTTCCAATAATTTTGTATTTAAAAATTGTGTTACCTGCTAGTTTTTCAAACCTCTCTAAGCTAGGAATAATATTTTGGGAGTAATCTTTCTCCTCAACTAAATTAAACCCAACGGACTTTATTTTATCTTTCACGTTGTTGATATATTCAAAGTTGCTAACCATCATGCCTTTTTCTGTTAATTGTTTTGCTAACAATTCATCTTTAGTAAGTTCTTCAACCTTTTTGTTTAAATAGCCATCTATAACAATAAAAATTCCACCATTCTTTAGTATTTTATATACCTCTTTAGCCACAATTTCTTTGTTATTACTATGACAAAGGGCTTCTATAACAAAAACAATATCAAATTTTTCAGACGGGAAAGTGTCTAGTTTATGATAATCCCCATAACTTACATGTAGATTATGTACATCTTTAAATGTGTTTATATCTAGTTGCCCATTTTCTAAATCCATTCCATAAAAGTTAGTATTTGGGTATTTCTTTGCTAGATAAGTGCTGTTTGCACCTTTCCCCATAGCAAGTTCTAAAACTTCTATTGCTCTAGTTTCCTCAATATATTTTCCAATAATATTTGGTTGCACAAGTAAATCCTCTTCTTTGAAAGAGTTAGTAGTACTTATTCCCATATGAATAAAACCTTTTTTATTGTGAAAAACGCTATAAGCAATTTTGTTTAGTTTATAGTACTTAGCCACATCTTTAATATTTCCATCCCTTGATGGTAAATCATTGATATTTAATGTATTTTCAATACTTGAAAGTTTAGATTTAAGCCTTATAGCGTTGCTTTCCATACGTACTTATTTTACACTAAGAATTGATTGGGTACTTGTGCAAAAAAAGTTCCAAGTGCATCCCATACCCTCCGCCAATAAGGATTTTGCAAATGCGAGTTGCCCGCCTCGCTTCGCTCGGCGGCTAATTTGTACGGGATTTTTGGCGAAAACGAAATGCATTTATCAAACAAAATATGGTTCGAGCCGATTTGTTTTAGAAATGTTGTCATTTCTGACTTATCCCCACTCTGCACCAATTCTGTCGCGTGATTAAGGGATTTTACGAACGCACGAGCCGGTTCGAGCCAAGACACACTCCCGTTCTCGATTTCTCTGATTTCTTCGCCACACTCGACCTTTCGCGCGAGCAATTTTTCTTTTTGCGCGGCGTATTCCTCGGCAGAAACTATCTCGTCAAGATACGCAGAAAGCAATTTATCCAACTTTACACCAATATCAGTTATTTCAGTTTTGAGATTTTGCAGAACAACGTGATTATCCAACTTTGCTTTCTGCTCGTCCTTGTCCAGCTCGCGCAGAATTTTCTCCGCGTCTTGGCTCGACAAAGAAACTTTTTGAAGAAAATTTTTCACCTGCTCGGTGAGTAGTTCTTCGCGGACATATTTTTGTGAACACATTTCGCGTTTCTTGGTACAGCGATAATAGTTATGTCCCTTCTGTGTTTCAGCAGTAATGGCACATTTACATTCCCCGCACGTGAGTAATCCGCGAAATGGAAAAGTTTTCTCCGCTTTTCTTGTTTTGATATGTCCGCGAAATTTCATCACCTCTTGGCATTCGTCAAAGAGTTTCTTTGTGATTAACGGCTCGTGCGTTCCCTGATACGTCTCGCCCTTGAACTTAAATAAGCCGTAATAAAACGATTTGCTCAACATTCGCTGGACACAGGATACTGCGAGAACATTGCCTTTTTGGCTCCGCAATCCCATATTCTTAAACGCCCTCGCGATTTGCTTCAGTGTATATTTTCCTGTCGCGTACAACTCAAAACCTTTACCTATTATTTGCGCTCTTTCGGGGTCAATATCAATATCGCGAGTGCGATGGTTGTTGAGGTAACCAATAGGTGCGGAGCCAGGATACACGCCTCGGCGCAACTTCGCACGATGCCCACGCCTAATGTTTTCTGAAAGATTATCAACGTAATACTTGCTCTGCCCAAAGGCAATGTTTAGCATGAACTTTCCTTGTGGTGTGTTCTCAAACCAAAATGTGGGAAATTTAAGGTCTTTGATTTTTCCTGTGTCCAGCAAGTACACGATTTGACCGCCGTCCACAGAATTTCTGGCGAGACGATCCGGATGCCAACTTAAAATCCCGTCGGCATATCCCTCTTGCAGAAATGACAACATTTCGGCGAACTTCGTTCGCCCAGGTTCTTTGGCAGTTTGGGCTTCCTGAAAGGAAGCGACAATTTCAAGTTTTTCTTTGGCGGAATACTCTTGCAGCTCTGCGAGCTGCGCTTCAATACTTAAAATCTGTCGTTCTTCTGACTCACCACTTTTTCTCGCATAGATTACGTATCGCATAGTGTTATGAATTGAATGAAAAAATTTCTTTTGCCCTTATTGATAAAAGCATTTCGTTTTCGCCAAAAATCCCATACAAATTAGCCGCCGAGCGAAGCGAGGCGGGCAACTCGCATTTGCAAAATCCTTATTGGCGGTGTATTATACAGATAGTTCGAACTGCATTCCCTCGCCGCGCTTTGCGCGGCTCGGGTGCGGAAAACGGGCAAAATGAGCGGCTCCGCCGCGCACGTTCCAAACTGCCAAAGAACCTGAAAACAAATCGGCTCGAACCATATTTTGTAAGGGCAAAAGAAATTTTTTCAATAATTGACTCACAAATTTATGAACCAAAAAGGACTCGCCAACACTATTTTGATAATTGCAATCGTTGTCATCGTTGCTGCCGCGGGATGGTGGTATTTCAGTAAGTCCAATACTCCGTCATTATCCGAGACATCGCAATTGCCGAACGTGCCGGAAGATATGAATAATGATACTGCGTCGCAACCTATTGTTCCTGGGTCAGATAAATCCGAGACGAACCCCAAATACTATGTCATGGATATCTCCCAAAGTGGTGATTCTATGCTAATCGCAAATGCTACGTTAGGTGTACAGTTCTCCGTGCCTGGTATTTGGCGCGTTGGGGATAATCGGCTCGGATATGGCACATTCCAGATCTTTAATTATTCGGATGCGGAGGCTAGTTACGGAGGGTGGCGTACCGGACAAAATAAAATAGAAATGTCTTTGATTGACGATCCTGTCTCCTTTGCAACAGGAGAAATAAAATCGGTGAAGATAGCAGGACAAAATGCTTCCCGCGCAGAATGCGAGGAAGGAAATTGTATTTCGTATATCGTGCCTCTGCGCTCCATCCCCGCAAAATTTATTACCCTGACGATATACGGCGATTCAAACAATTACAAGATACTGGAGACAGTTGTTGCAACACTTTCCATCAGGTAGATTACGCGAGATCTGGACTCATTTGTTTTTTGAGAATTTCAAAGAACAAATTGTATGCGTTTCGCGCATGCTCGAATCTATTCCGCCAAAGAAAAACTTGAAATTGTCAGTGTGCGCGGCGGAGCCGCACATTTTGCCCGTTTTCCGCAACCGAGCCGCGCAAAGCGCGGCGAGGGAATGCAGTTCGAGCTATCTGTATAATACACCGCCATTTATATATTATGAGCATAGAATCTGAAAATTCGGTCCCAACAGAACCAATAGAGAATAGAATAACATATTGTCGTCCCCCCACTTTTTTAATTTCCAAAATTGGAAATGGGGACCTTATTCCTGTTGGTGGTAAAAACATGTTTAACCGCGTGCTCGACAAAGAAATAACGTGTGATCTTGAGAATAATAAACTCGTATTGTTTCTAAATGAAGCCCATGAATTTGCTCAACAACGTAACCTACCTAAAATTAGAGAATGGTTGGATACAGGAGGGTGGGATATTAATGAGGGGTTATTTGCTACCCTGTTTACTTTCAATAAATTATATGCCAAAAGATATCCTACTGATCCTAATGGAAGTGAGATACGTGAGGGTATGTATCGTAACGAAAAAGCGATAACGTTAAGCAGCATTTTTGAAAGGAATGTTGCAGAATGTGCTGAAATAGCAGCACTTGCTCAGGTATTTCTTCAGAATGAGGGAATAACATCTGTTTATGTCGGTGGAAGCGTTCTATGGGAACTGGACCTTGATCCTGAATCTTTTTCCTATCCCGAACCGCACGCTTTTCTAATTATTCACAAGGAAGGTCATACTTATATATATGATCCTTCCAATCCAATCAATTTTGAAAAAGTAGGTTATTTACCCGCTATATACGAAATTAATGGAGTTAATTTTGAAGAAGAAATGATTGGAATGAAGGGGAATAAACTAATTACCGCCAAAGAAATTTATACTGGAAGAATAGCTTATTTTGGAGGCAGTGATTTTCGAGCTATTTCCCCTGAAAAAGATATTATTTAGTTTTTTGATTGTATAAGAATACTACGGTACTTATTTATTGATATAATAAATCATGAAATTCATTGTTACTGCCGGGGGACAAGGTAAGAAATTATGGCCTTACAGCAGAAGCGCATTTCCCAAACAATTCCAGCCGTTGATTGATGGTAAGTCTCTTTTGCAAATTAATATTGAAGTATTGTTGAAATCATATTCTACTAAAGACATATTTATCTCTACAAAGAGAAAATATGCGGATATTGTGTACGAACAATGCCCCCAATTAGATAAGAGCAACTTTATAATTGAACCCGATATAGCTAAGAATAGAGGGCCTGCAGAGGGTTTAGCCTTTCTCCATCTCGATATGAAATATCCAGATGAACCTTTTATGATCGTACAGGCAGATGATCTTAGAATTCCCGATACCGAATTTATAAATACCATAAAAATTATGGAAAACATTGTTAAAAAAGATAAGAAATATATTACAGGAGGAATAAAAACAGAGAATCCTGTTATGGGCAATGATCTAATTGAAATTGGGGATAGGGTAGAAGGAATATCGGGTAATGGGGACATTGAAGTATATAAAATAACATCTTTTTTGGGAAGAAGTTCTGATTATTACAAAACAAAGGAAATATTATTAAGTAAGAGAGCGGTGTTACACTGTAATCATGGATGTTGGTATACGGGATTAATGCTGGATGCCTATAAAAAATATCGTCCTGACTGGTATGAATCACTGATGAAGATAAAGAAGTACTTAGAGAAAGGTAATTCTGATAGGGAAATTGAGGAGATATACTCGTCCATGGAAAAGGGTCCAACGGAAGAAGTAACTAAAAATATTTTGTACGATTCATACGTAGTAATTCTGCCTTTTAGATGGGTGGATATAGGGACATGGACATCCTATTATGAATACTTTTCTAAGGATGGGGAGGTATATTCTGATGGAAAGTTAATTTCAATAAATTCAAAGAATTGTTTAATTAAGGTTAGTGATAGGAATAAATTAGTTGTGATTCAAGGATTAGAAGATTTAATGGTTATAGATTCAGGGGATTCCCTCCTAATTATGCTAAAGAAAGACAGCGGGAAGGTTAATGATATTGTCGACGAGATAGAATCTAAAGGTTTAGCACAGTATACTTAAACTTTAAGAAATATTCCTGGTAAAATGTCAAAGACAGTATATATTTGCTCCCATAGCTCAAGTGGATAGAGCAGAGGTTTCCTAAACCTCAGATCCCAGTTCGAATCTGAGTGGGGGCGCCATAATACGGGGTGTAGCTCAGTTGGGAGAGTGCACGGTTCGGGACCGTGAGGTCGGCGGTTCAAGTCCGCCCACCCCGACCATATCCTTTTAATAGAAGTTATATGAGTTATACTTTATGTATATGACACTGCCCGTTGTATATTATTTAGTATTAATAATATTTTCTTGTATTTTACTTGTTAAGTCTGTTGAATGGCTAATATCCTCTTCATCTTCTTTAGCTAAAGCATTTAAGATATCGGAATATACAATAAGTGTTTTTATGATAGCTGCGGCCACTTCTTTTCCTGAATTAATATTTGGTATTACATCTGCGGTAAATAATAAAGCTATACTATCCTTTGGCAACGTAATTGGGTCAAATATTGCGGATTTAACAATAATTATTGCCTTACCCATTATATTTGGGGGTGCTCTGTCTACAAGAAACTGTATCTTAAATAAAGATCTAAGTTACGCAGGATTATTTGGGATATTACCTATCTTATCTGTTATAGACGGTGTTATTTCAAGAATAGACGGTATTTTATTAATTCTGGGTTATATCATATATCTGATGTATATAGTTAAGAGAGAGAAAGAAAATAATGAGTTAGTTACTTCTTTAATAGATAGGAACTGGAAATCAGATTTATTCATTTTCTTCAGTGCTGCATGTTTAATACTTTTGTCCGCTCAGGTATTGGTAAAATCAGCAATTTCTTTTAGTGAGGTATCAGGATTGGCCCCATTGCTTATTGGGCTAACGATAACAGCCGTGGGTACCTCTATTCCTGAACTTGTTTTTGGATTAAAGGTTATTAAAACAAGACAAAGAGGGGAGATATTGGGGAGTGTTTTAGGTAGTGTGGCAGTAAATTCAACCCTTGTTATAGGTGCAACAGCATTAATAAATCCAATAAGTAAAGAAGGTTACCAGGGTGACTCATCCGTAGCATTTCTTATACTAACTCTCATAGTATTCTTTATTTTGACTATTACCGGAAGAAGGATTACTCGTAAGGAAGCATTGTTTTTGGTTTTAATATACTTATGCTTTGTTATGGTTGAAAAATACCTGGCAAAAATATGATAAAAATGGATAAATTCACTAATTATCTGCTATCTGTCTCTAAATTCCTTTATCGCCTGAAGTATTCTTTCCCGAGTCACTTCACCGCTTAATCTTAGAATCTCATTACCACTTAAATCCAGAAATATTGCCACGGGAAGAATTCCCTTGTCTATATTATATTTGGAAACGATATCTTTTCTTTCATCAAAATCATAATATTCTGTATCAAGTGCCATATTCTCTGCTTCTATTTTTTTCCATATGGGTCTCATAACCAGACATCCCGAGCACCATACTGCACCGATTTTTAAAATCTTCATAATTAATTATTCTACAACTGTACTATTGTTGCTGCAATATAGGAGGCATGTATAATTGTGATGATGACTAGAAAACATATCAATCTATCGACAGCATTAATTTTACTTGGTCTGTTATTTATAATTTTATCTTTCGGACCGTTGATAAAAGATGAAATTTGGTTTTATTTCAGAGAACTAAAGAATCAGAAAGTATTACTAGATGATCAGGCAGGTGACTATACAGACACTACATTTGGTAGACTAATTGGAAATAAGCCCATTTTAATTTCTCCGGTTAATAAAGATTTTTCTATTGTTATTGAAAGAATTGGTGTTAATGCTCCGATTGTTACTGATGTGGCTACCAATGATGAAAATATATATAAAGAGGCTTTAAAGAAAGGAATTGCACACGCTGCTTCTTCCGACTATCCTTCCGAGAAACCCGGAAATGTATATCTTTTTGCCCATGCTTCGTTAAATTTCTGGGATTTAGGAAAATATTCTACAGTATTTAATCTGTTAAGAAAATTAGAATACGGAGATATTGTTCATGTTTTTTACAAAGATCAGGACTTTATATACAAAGTAATGAATAAAGAAGTAGTAAGCGGGTGGAATATAAATCCTATAACAAGATCAGTAATTGAGCCGGTATTAACCATGCAGACATGTGATCCCCCGGGAACTACACTAAATAGGTTTGTTGTTACCGCTAAACTAATAGAAGTTAAAGAATAGCTTATCTTATCGCTACAGTGTAAAGATTAGTTTGGGTATTTGATTTAAATGAGGTTAATATCATAACTTTATCTCCCCCGGGCACACTAAAGACGGTATCTGAGAATAATGTATTGTTGTATATCTCTATCTTATTGGTACCGTCTATTCTTATTAGATATATGACCCCCTTTTGTTCTTTCTCAGCATCTCCTTCAACCATTATTAGGTGAAAACTGTCTGAATACCAGCTTATTTCAGGTTGTCTGTCATTGACATTTGTAGTAAAGACCAAGTTTTCGGGCTTTTCTCCTATAGGGAGGGGTTTTTCCATGTTATACACCCTGTATTCAATCTGATCTCCTTTTTGCATGGTGTACAAGAATTTTTTATCATCCGGAGACCAGGTAGATTTAGGTGATAATGCAAGCTGTTTTATATCTTCGGATAGTTCAATCTTATCTACAATCTCGGTTCTTTTTAGAAGCATGGTATCCGACCATCCCTGCTTAATAATCTGAGGGGAGGTTGTAGTTTGAGCAGTATTAGTGTCTAAATCAATGAGATAATATGTACCGTTTTTCATTTCGACCAATAGTTTTTTACCGTCGGGCGACCATTCAATAGATTTTCCATCGGAGTATTTTATTAATTTAGTATCTTGTATCGCAATAAATGAGTTTGTTCTGAATAAATTTAGTGTATTTCCACTTAGAGGTATAACCCATATACCTGGTTTTTCATCATCAAATGAGAAGAAAGCAATTTTATCTAAAGTATGGGATATAGATGGCGAATTGGCCCCTGTATTTGTTAAAGGTTCTAATCTTGGGCTTTGAGAAATTAATACGGCAGTCATGTCTGTTACTAATTGTTCATATACTTCTACATCTTTATGCCATTCTACAAATCCCTTCTTAACTATTTTAAGGCTGTGAAAACCGGGTTTTATTCCTGCCACAGTATCATTAGTTGCTGTAGTTAAAATACCATCAATGTACACCGAAGCTCCATCCGGTATGGATTTAGCACTAATCATCCCCGTCTTGCTTAAATCAACGGTTTTTTCTTTTCCTTTGGTAAGCCTGTACCCTGAGGTGTACAAAAAGAGTAGGGTTGTGATACCTAATATTATTACAACGGTAAGGAAAGTTTCCATGTACCTTATCTTAAAAAGAAATCGTTTCATAATATGTATTTTACCAAAAATTGATCTTATAGCTATAATGCATTATGAAAACTATGAATATACTTGGAATAAAAGTTAATTTTGAAGTTGGTTTGAAAAATGCTTGTAATCTTATTGAAGATATGATTAAAAAGGCGGATAAGCAGTACATAGTATGTACAACAAATCCCGAATTTATTATTGAGGCCCAAAAAGACAAAGAATTCAAAGAAATAATTAATTCTTCCGATCTTTCTCTTCCTGATGGCATGGGTGTAGTAATGGCCGGTGAATATTTGGATAAAATAGGTACCCATAAACATATAAGTATATTTGATTATTTATCTAATATTTTTACAGGGTTAAAAGTAGCATATCTAGGTTTATCGGGTAGATATACAAGTAAAAGAGTGACAGGGGTATCATTGGCAGATTGTTTATTAAAATTATCAGAAGATAAAAATTATTCTGTTTTTCTCCTAGGAGGCTGGCCTAGAGATAAATGGGGCAGGAATGTTAAGTTAGAAAAGGATTATTCTCACTTTATCATTGAATCAATAGGTAAAAAATACCCAAAGGCTAATATTGTTGGGGCGGCGTCAAACTTTAGTTCAAATATATCAGATGACAATGATACTATTTCATACATTAAGAATAAAATGGAGGAAATTAATATTGATCATATTGATATATTAATGGTTGCTTACGGTCAGAGGAACCAAGAGAAGTGGATTCTGAGAAATTCTAAAAAAATACCAGCTACTGTATCAATAGGTTTAGGTGGAACTTTTGATTATATTACTGGATATAGTAAATCTCCATCAAGTTTTTTTACCAGCAGAGGACTGGAATGGTTATATAGACTTTTTAAAGAACCCTTTAGATTGAAAAGAATATTAAACGCTTTCCCAATATTTCCACTTATGTTGTTTTTTCATACAATTAAGAATAAAAATAAGTAAATAGGACAAAAACATCTATTGACAGACAAAGAATAACGTGCTTGTATTAAAATATGATACAACTAGAAAATAAACTTTATACGTCCACCGAAGTAGCAGATATTTTAGGAGTTTCCCTCCGTTCAGTATATAGGTATATTGAGGAAAATAAATTAAATCCTGAGGTAAAGACAGCAACAGGAAGACATAGATTTACAAAACAAAACATAATAGACTTTTTATACCCAAACGGTAACGAGGAAGAAATTAATGTTAAGGAGAAAAAAGAAGAGAAGGTAAAAAACGAGAAAAAGGCAAGAGTAGAAACGGAAGAAGAGAAAGAAATAAAAGAAGAGGTAGAAGTTAAAAAGGAAAAAGAAGAAAAGAAGGAAACAAAAATAAAGGAAAAAGAAGAAAAGGAAGATAAAAAAGAGGAAAAAATTGAAGTGAAGGAGGAAGAAAAAAAGGAAGAGCCTATTGATTGGCTGGCAAAATTTAGACAAGCGGCAAAGAGATTTGAGGAGGAAAGTATATCTGAGGAAGTAGGGAAAAAAGAGGAAGAAGAAACCATTTCAATAAAGGAAAAACAGGTACAGAATAAATATTACTACAGAAGCAAATTGGGTGGTTTGAAGGATATAGCTCAAAATATAGATAAATCATCAAAAAATTCAGGATCTGATTATGCCTTTACTATGAACGCAGGTCTATCCTTGCATAGTCCTATAAAACCATTTTCTATTCTTCATGCATATATAAGAACAAAAGACAGAGAATTTTTTGAAAGAGTATTGATGCTAACCCCTTCTGATGAGGAAAATGCACAACTATGTTTAGTACTCTCTGACAATACCAGTATATATAGTTCAAGCATGCAAATGCACGGGTTAACAGTAGTATCCAAGGAAAAACTATTATCAGATATAAGGGAGATGGATACCGAAGGATCTTTGGTCAGGGAAGCAGAGAGTGTATTAGCCTAATATAATAAGTAGTTTTTAGAAATCCGCGCACCAGAGGGCAGTTGGTGTGCGGATTTTTGTGTTTATATACTTATACATGCTACAATAGTCCGGATGTCAGCAAAGAAAAATATCCCGGAAAGAAAAAAAATATTAATGGTAGCTACTGAGGCTGTTCCCTATGTATCTGTTGGAGGAGCAGGATCAGTAATGGGGCATCTTTCAAAAGCATTAGTAAAGATAGGACATGATGTAAGAGTATTTATTCCAAAGTTTGGTTCTATAGAAGAAGACAAGTACCCTCTAGAAACTATATATGAGGGACTTAAGGTTCCAACTAACGACACTAATACCCCTGAATTAATATGTAATATTAAGAAGCTTGTAAACGATGCCGGTGTTACGTTCTATTTTTTAGAAAACCAGGAATATTTTGAAAAGAGAGCTAACGTTTATGGGTATAAAGATGATTCAGTTAGGTTTCTGTTATTATCTAGAGGAGTTATAGAATTTATCAGAACCGGTATCTTTGTGCCGGATGTTATCCATTGTAACGATTGGCATACAGGAGCAGTACCTAATTTATTAAAAACTACTTATAAACAGGATAGTATATTTGATGACGTACACACTGTTTTCACAATACACAATTTAGCTTACCAGGGAAATTTTGATCACAGACATATGTCAGAGTTGGAATATGATGATGGTTCTTCGGATATACCCTCCTTCTTTTCCCCTAGAACTGAAAGTTTGAATTTTATGAAAAGGGGAATAATTTATGCCGATGCAGTAAATGCAGTATCAAAATCATATGCTAGGGAGATACTTACTCCGGAGTTCGGAGAAGGTCTGGACAAAATATTACTTCCGATGAAGAGTAAGTTGTTTGGTATAGTTAACGGTATAGACTATGAAGAATTTAACCCTTTAACTGATACCATGATAGAAAAAAATTATGATGTTAGATCCTTAGATAAAAGACAGGATAATAAAAAAGCTTTGCAGAAAGAATTTGGATTGGAAATTAAAGACAACTCGCTGCTCTTAGGATTTGTGGGGCGTTTGGATTATATGAAGGGTGTAGATATGGCAATAAGTGTACTAAGAAATGCAATGAAGGAATATGATATTCAGTTTGTTGAAATTGGGGCGGGGGATTGGAGTTTGGTGGAAATGTTAGAAGGTTTAGTTAAGGACTTTCCTAAAAGAGTGGGAATTCATCCATATCCTAATTTCACACTTCCAAGAATGCTGTTTTCAGGGTGCGATTGTATATTATACCCATCAAGGTTTGAGCCTTGCGGTATTGTTCAGATTGAAGCAATGAGATATGGTGCTGTGCCCATTGTTAGGAATGTTGGGGGTTTATCAGATACTGTGGAGAATTTTGATACTATTAAAAGAACAGGAAATGGATTGGTATTTAATGAATTCTCTGAGTTTTCTTTATATGGCCAGATCGTTAGGGCATGGGAGTTATTTCAGCACAAGGAAGTTTGGAGATCCCTACAAAGAAACGGGATGAATTCGGATTTTAGTTGGGAACATAGTGCTCAGGAGTATGACAAATTGTATGAGAGAGCTATTACTCTTCGTATTCAAAACAAGGAAAAAGATAAGACCATGGAGAGTATTGTAAGCTAGCATCAAGACATTCATATTAATAGTACATTTATTGACATTAGAACCTACTTTGCTATAATCTCCCTACTTTAGAGGATCCAATCTGGAGGGGACACTAAGGTTTCCTATGCTGTGGGCAGGAGTATAGGATTCCGTCTCTTCCAGTTCGGATCCTCTAAGTATATGTAAACCTTTTTAATCACCAATATCCAATATTTTGACAGGATAGTATAAGTATCGGATAATGATATTTATGAAAGTTGCATTAGCATTACACCTTTATCAACCTCCGATGCAATCTCCCGAAGTGTTTAAGAAGATTACTGCTGAGTGTTATATCCCCCTCCTAAAGATAATAAAAAATAAAAAGAACCATAAATTTACTCTGAATGTTCCTCTATCTCTATTGGAACAGATGGATAAATATGGGTATTATGATTGGCTGCAGGATTTAAAGACACTTTATGAACAAGAGAGGGTAGAGATAACAGGCAGTGCTGCGTATCATCCTTTGCTGACAAAGATTCCAGAAAATTTGGTAGAAGAGCAGATTATTCTGAATGAATATGGTTTGGGATACTACTTTGGTACAAAACATGGATTTGAAGGAGAGCCGTCTATTATGGTTAAGAATATTCAGGGATTTTTCCCTCCCGAAATGGCCGTCAATTACGAATTAGCAAAGATATTATCTGACCTTGGGTATAAATGGTTCATGGCTGAAGACACGTGCCTTCCCCCTAGCGCAGATAATAATAATTCTATTTATACTCTGAAGGATCTTGGGATAAATGTGGTGTGCAGAGACAGCCTGTTAAGTAACATGCTGTCATTTAAAAGAGAGACTAATCTCAATGACATATTATCCATAATTTATTCTAAAAAGATTGACAACTCATCATTAGTGTTGTCTTTAGACGGAGAATATTTTGGGCACCATTACTCTGATGGAATATACCTATTGGATTATTTTTTAGGTTTACTGGAAGGGGCCGGAATATTTGTTTCCAGCGTAAGTGATATGGTTGATGAAAGGAACCACCCCCCAATCTCTGAGTTTAGAGAATCAAGCTGGGGAGCAAGTAAAGATGATTGGTCCAGAGGTGATATATACCCATTTTGGTATGACATTAACAACTCTATACAGTTAGATATGTGGAAATTGCAGTATTTATTGATTAGTCATATTAAGTATAGTAGTACAGTAGATAATGTTAGTGATATGCAAAACATACCTATATGGAATATTAGTTATAATAAAGATAATAATGATGAATTAATAAACAATGACATAATAAAATACATTAATATGCACAAATTTTTAAACAGCGACAAGTTTTGGTGGTTGTCCAAAAAATCCTTAATGGGCAAAAATTTATACAACCCAGAAATAGTAAGAGAAGTGATGAAATATGCAGATATAATATGCACAATAGATGAAGATACTAGTGCAGATGCAAAATATACAAAAGACGTAAAAGTATTAATAGGCGAAATAATAAAAGAACTAAAATGATTTGGTTAAATTTTTTACACTTCTATCAACCAGTAAATCAACAACCGGATATACTTGATGCTGTTGTAAAACAATGTTACAGACCAATATTTTCAAGAATAAAAAATATTAAGAAAGCCAATATTACGCTTAATATAAGCGGATCTTTGATAGAGTTGTTAGACAAAAACGGTTATACAGATGTTATAAATGACATAAGAACTTCAGTAGAAAATAAAAAAATTGAATTGACGGGTTCCTGTAAATACCACGCTTTATTACCACTGATTCCTGAGAGTGAAGTAGTAAGACAAATCAAAGAAAATGAAAAAACACTTAGAAAATATTTTGGAGATAGTCTAAATCTTAATGGTTTTTTTCCTCCGGAAATGGCTTATGACGACAAACTATCGGGGATTTTAAGTGATTTAGGTTATGAATGGGTGTTAGTTGATGAAATTGCAAATCCTGAAGGTTATCTGGACGGCGTAACTAAACATATAAATATATCCGAGAAGTCCGGTATTAAAATATTTTTTAGAATAAGAAGGATAAGCAATCTTATTATGTCGGCAGTTGTTAGAGATACAGAATCCTTTAAGAACGCTATTAAACATGACTTATCAAAGGACGGTTACTTACTGACAGGAATGGATGGGGAAACGTTTGGCCATCATAGAATAAATTTTGATGATTTTCTATTTAAATTACTTGATGACAAAGAAATAATAAAGATGAAAATATCTGAATATGTTGATGAATATAACCCATCATTAGAAAATAGAAGTGTATCACCCATAACTTCGACTTGGGCCAGCAGTCCGGAAGATATTAAAAAGGGTATACAATTTATATCCTGGAAAGATAAAGATAATATAATTCATAAATACCAGTGGGAAATGTTAGAATTTTGCTTGGATCTTGTTAATAATTTACCTTCGAATAGCCCGAAATATGAGACTATTAGAAGGAAAATGGATCAAGCTTTGGCAAGCGATCACTTTTTTTGGGCATCGGGAAAACCGTGGTGGGCTTTAGAGATGATTGAAAGCGGAGCATACGCATTGTTAGATATTGTGAGAGATATACCGGGTATATCGGATGATAATTTAAAGAAAGCTTCCCAATATTATGAAAAAATTGTTTCAATATCTTTTGAGTGGCAAAGAACAGGAAAGATAAGAAAGATGGCTAAGGAGCAAAATCAGATATTAAGATTACCTTTTAAAGAAAGAACCTTAGAAAGAGGGGGAGAAGAAGAAGCAGTTTATAATGCTTTTATAGACACCATGAAGGAGCAGGAACTGATATCATCAAAGAAAGGAGACTATGAGAGAGCAATTTTATGGAGAGATGCAATATATAAACTTGAAAATAAACTGGATATATATGACACTATTAACGTAATAGATTTACTTAGAATAGAAATATCAAATGAGAGAATGGAGGAAATTATAAAAAAATATAAAGAAGAGTATTTAAGAATAAGAGGAGGACAGCCTGAACAGAGAGGAAGCTAAAAAATATGAAAATACTAATTGCAGCATCAGAGGTTTCCCCAATAGTAAAAATTGGCGGATTGGGGGATTTTATCGGGTCACTGCCAAAGGCATTGGAAAAGATAGGGGTAAATGCAGATGTGATTGTACCTTTTTTTCCAACAGCCAGGACAGAAGATTTCACGGTCTATAAATCACATGATATATTTGTTCCTTTTGGGGGTGGTGTGCACACCGTAGAAGTCCACAAAACTGTATTACCTAATTCTGCAGTTGATGTCATATTACTAAAGAATCATGACTATTTTAATTCCGGTGGTGTAGGTTTTTTTGAAAAGAATCTATCTGAGACCGAAATGTATGCTTTTTTTGATAGGTGTGTAGTTGAATTTATAAAATCAGGTTTTAACACCTATGATGTGGTTCATTGCAACGATTGGCATACCGGTTTGGTAACCCATCTTCTTCAGGATGAAATTCCGGATAGCCGTCCTGCTACTTTATTTACTATACATAATATTATGTATCAGGGATTGGGAAACTCAGAGACAGTTAAAAGAGTAGGTATTGTTCCCGGATCCCATCCTCTTATTGATTGGGATGTAGCAGATGGGGATTTAAATATGATACAGCAGGGAATAGCTTCAAGTGATTTTATTAACGCCGTATCGCCTTCATATGCAGAAGAAATTTTAACAGAAGAATATGGAGGAAGCTTATCCGATATTCTTTTGGCAAGAAGAAGCAGATTATCGGGTATTCTAAATGGGATTGACTACAGTATGTTTCCAAGGAGTTTTGACAACAAAAATTGGGAAGAGGGAAAGAATAATGCAAAAAAATATATTCAAAAAAGTTTAGGATTAAAGGATAGCATTGATTCTCCTATATTTTCTTACATAGGAAGAGTAGATTCTAATCAGAAGGGTATATCGTTGATTTATGATGTGGTGGAGGAGATTGTTAGGTCAGGGGGTCAATTTATTTTCTTGGGTAAGGGAGAAAGTAAATGGGAACAAAAATTAAAGAATCTGGAGAAGATAAATAACGTGTCTATTAATATATCCTTTGACATACAATTAGCTAACAATATATATTCTGCGAGTAATTATTTATTGATACCCTCTAAATACGAGCCCTGTGGGTTGATACAAATGATAGCAAATTGGTATGGTACATTGCCAATAGCCAGAAAAACAGGGGGGTTAAAGGATTCTATAAAGGACGGAAATAACGGTATATTATTTGACAATTATTCCGTAGACGCTCTGCAGGATGCAATATATAAAGCACTTCTAATTTATAAAGATAAAGATAAATATAGGAAGATGGTTGACAATGCAATGAATATGGATTTTAGCTGGGATAAGAGTGCTGTTCTGTATAAAGAACTATACGAAAGAATATTAGAATCCAGGAATTAATATGTTTTTTGAAGGTAATTTTCTCTATTATCAGATATATATAGAATGTGACAGTTTTTAATAAACGATATATAAAGAAATAATATGTAAATCTGAAAAAGAGAAAGGCCCCTATAGAGGGACCTTTCAAAATTAATGATCAAAAGTATTTTAAGAATTATTTTAATTCTACTTTTGCTCCAGCAGCTTCTAATACTTTCTTAGCTTCCTGAGCTGCTTCTTTCTTAGCACCTTCAAGTATTGTTTTAGGAGCTGAATCTACAAGATTCTTTGCTTCAACAAGACCAAGTGCCGGATTAATTTGTCTCACAGCTTTAATAACATTTACTTTAGCATCCCCGGATGAAGTAAGAACAACGTCAAATTCAGTCTTTTCTTCTTCAGCAGAAGCTTCTCCGTTGGTTGCAGCGCCTGCCGCTGGCATCATTGCACCCATCATGACAGGAGCTGAAGCTGTAACTCCAAATTTTTCCTCTAAGGCCTTTACTAAATCATTTAACTCCAATACATTTAGCTTTTCCACTAAATCCATTATTTTTTTAGCATTATCGCTTAATTTAATTTCGTCAGACATTAATTTTCACCCCCTTTGCTTTTATAAATTGCATTAATAGCATATACAAATTTTCTTTGAACACCTCCAAGAACATTAGCAATATTAGAAAGAGGGGACTTCAAACTTCCTATCAACTGTGAAAGGATCTGTTCTTTTGAAGGAATATCTTTTATCTTTGACACCTGTTCCGCTGAAAAATAAGAATTATCAATAATAGCAGATTTTACCTTAGGAAAATCCTTCTTCTGTATGAATTCAAGGAATGTTTTTATTGGAGATATAGGATCATTATAGGAAAATATTGCAGCAGTAGGTCCTTCCAAATCCTTAACAACATCTTTTTGATTTGTTGTTTCTGAAATAGCGACTTTTATCAGAGTATTCTTTGCTATAACCATTTCAGCATCATTATCTTTCATCTTTTGTCTTAGTATATTCGCATCAGTTGAGTTAATACCCAGATAATCAGTAAATAAAACAGATTTAGATCTATCTATCTTATCTTTTAATGTTTTTACTATTTCTTTATTTATATCTTTTTTAGACATATGTATATGTAACAAGATACAAGTGTGCACCAAAACCTGGGAAATTCATTTAAAAAAAGATGGAAAGCCCATCATCATTAAATGTATAAAGTAATGATTCCCTCGGCGGGATATTTAATCTTTATTCAAGCCCCCGCTGTCTTTGGTACGTAGACCATTTTACATGTTTTCCACCGAGTGTCAATTATTCAATGTTGAGACCTTCCATATCAAGCTGGCCGTCAAAATTAAATATAAATAAATCTGTACTGGTAGTAGGGTAGAAAAGCCAATTAGTATTATTGTATTGATCAACATTTGACTTATCAGTAGCATCAATAGTATCACCTCCAGAAGCGTTGCTGTGAGAAACAGCAACATATGTTACCTCTACAGTTGCACCATCAACATCAAGATTCCAGTCCGAAGTATTGGATGATTTAAGTGTAAGTAATGCTCCGGGAGCACCCTGAAGAACAAGAGAACCTGTAACACCGGTAGTATCCCCTCCGTAAAAAGTAATTACTCCACTGGGAGTACTTCTAGTTATAACGAGATCATAGAAATTGGTATCACCTCTAATAAGCTGATTATAAATACCATTAAAAGTTACTTTACCGGTTCCGGGTAAAAATGTACCCCCCATTATCCAATCGCCTTTAACATATATACCGTACGTATCCGCAAATAAAGTTCCGCTTGACACTTCCACGTCGCCTTCCGTAGTTATATTTCCATCTAAAGATGCGGTTCCACTGGTAGCTATTGTTAAATTGTTGAAATTGGATGATCCTATTCCCGGTGTTTCTCCTGTGAAATAAGCCGTACCGGTAGGAGTAAATGTTCCCCCTGTTAGGGTCCATACAGTAGTACCTGATCCGGTTACTTGTATCGTATTTCCATTATCAACCAATGTTCCTTGTACAAGTTCAAATGATCCTACCTTTATATCTTTAGAAGAAGTTAATGTTGTTGAACCGCTTGAATTATATGTAAATTTCCCTCCTACAGTAATACTATCATTATCTGTCATGGCGGCAGTATCTAAAATATTAAATGATCCGGAAGCAGATGTAACCCCCGTCATTGTTTTAACACCGCTGCTGCTTAAATTTAGGGTGCTGTAATTTACACCTTTTACAGTTTGATTACCACCTCCGCCGTATATTACCGCGTTTTTATTTGAACTGGCATCTAACCCCGTTATTGCTGAGGTAGAGTTTATTCTTAATGTTGAATCGGCACCTTGTGTCCAAGTTCCCGCACCTGTAAAAGCTGAGTTGATAGTTATAGTACCCGAGTTGTTATTAGTATAAGTTCCGGTAACAGACAGGTTGTAAAAAGAAATACCCCCGGAAGGTCCTGTAATTTGTTTTGAAGTACCTGATAGAATTACGCCCGATGTTGCTCCGGAACTAGCGGTAAATGTTCCTGTATTTGTCCAGTCCCCTCCAACGGTAAATGTGGCGTTTCCTTGGAGAAAATTTCCTGATCCGGAGAAATCACCTGATGTTGTAACTACATACACCTCATTACTTAAAGTACCGGCTGATACTGCTAAATTACCAAATATATTAGTATCTGCTCCCAACGTACCTGTTCTTCCGGACATATTTATGGTTAGATCGTAGAAATCCAACTCCATAGAAGTAAGTGTTGTATTTCCTGAAGTTTGGCTGAATGTGACATTACTTGTTCCATAATTAAAGGTTCCTCCTCCTGATTTTGTAAATATGATATCGGAAATTCCTGTCAGTGTTATTTCAGCATCTCTTCCTTCCAGTGTCCCCGCAGCTTCAATATTTATATATCCTGTTGTTAGAGAATAGTTACTGCCCGATACTGTGTCTAGGGTGGATAAAGCAGAAGTAGTAGCTGAAACATAGGTTGTACTTGTAGGTTGAACAACTATAGCCCCTCCCATCAGAACAGTAAGTCTGTTCGCACCCCCTGAAATAGGCCGTATCACAAAATCCCCGTTGACACTTGAAGCCCCAAGAAACGTATATGTAGGAGGATATTCAGTCTTGGTTGGTATAGTTGGAGTAAGATTTAGTGCATTAAAATTTGTTGCTTCAATATCAACGTCCGTAGTACCTGAAAATGTTGTAGTAGCCGGGGCAGTAAATGTTCCCCCGTTTATATATAGAGGTCTTGAGGTGGTTTCACCTGACGCAGTTAACGTTAATGTTTCAGTATCGCCTGAATAATTTCCTACTACGTGCAGTTTACCTGTAGACACATCCGCACCTGGGGCGTAGGTATCTCCTGTATAAATATGTATCTCATATGATGAGTTCACAGTTAAATTATTTCCTGAGAATGTTAATAAATCATCACCATCGGAGGTATCTCCTGCAGATATTTCACTATTTGTCGCAGATCCGTCTAAATCATCCCTTACAATAACCCTATTCTGATAAATAGGGACCGACGAAGTAGAAGAACCGTTAAAAATTAATACAGTGCTTCCTCTAACAGATCCCCCATAAGTGTATATAGTTAATGTTTGACCTGAAGAAGCTGATATTGAAGGAAAATTCCAAGCCCCGGTATCTTCAGAACAAGTTGCAGAGTAAGGGCTTCCATTATCAACTCGTAGGTATACAGTTAGATTTCCACTGGTGTTGCATTGATAGGGAGATGACTCATTAGTTTGATATATAATTCCTGATACACTTAAGGGAGTGCTGAAACTTCTGGTTGCCGTCCAATCACTGTATACAGCCCCTCCTTGTCCATCTATACCTCTAACCCTCCAATAATAAGTAACTCCGGCATCAAGTGTATCCGCGGCTTGTATGGTGTATTTTATGGCTTGTCCGGAAGTAAAAGGATCTGAATCTAACATATTTATTGTATTAACAAAGCCTGTATGAGAACTTGATACTTTATCAATAAGATCGGCACTGTCAAAAGTATTAACCTTATCAATTTGTATATTGTAGGTAATGTTGTCATTATTTGAATCCACACCAAGAAATATGAAATCGGGAGTTAAACTTGAAACAACTTCCGAATCCGGAGGAGAGCTTGCAGATACGGTAGGTGCAAACTCAGGTTCTATTGCTAAAGTAATTGCATAATATGATGTAGCATTCCATGAGGTCCAGGCCGGGGGATCTACAGTTGTAGGACTTTCAATATATCTTGTTGCAGCATCAACAGATATATCAATTGAGCCATTTGCGTTAGCTCCATTTGGGTATGAATAACCTGCAAGTGTGCCTCTATCTGTATCACTTGTCATAGCACCTGCTGAAGGAATAACCCAAACTCCAGGTCTAGTGGTAGTAATTGAAGGTGCATTTGGATTTCCATTGTTAGGACCCGTTCCTACCGCGGCAGTATCCAGGATGCTGCTAGTATCTGTTCCCCTTAAAACATAGAGTGCATATGCAGATTCATAATTTGAGTTAGAGCTTCCATAAACACTTACCTCAGTATCAGGAGTAGCACCCATTACTTTATACCAAACCCCGTATGTGGGATTACGTGACGCTCCGTGATATGAAGCTATTAGTGTATATCCATATGATGCATAGGGTCCTACGCTTCCTCCGGCTACGTAGCCGTGTCCCCCGTATACTATTACCACGTCTCCTGTTTGCACACTTCCCGAGGTAAAAGTCATTGTAGCGCTACCTGCGACTAGGTCGATAGCACTTTTATAATCCGACAGAGTAATTGCGGCTCTGGATACATTTTGATTAGGAAGAACAAAGCTAAAGAATGTAAATATACAAATGAATATAAGGACCGAGGTTAATTTTTTATTAAATATAATCTTTCTGATCATAGATAGTTAATTATTTGCCAATAATTTGATTCCTGGAATAGTTTATTTTCTTTGGATATTATTTCTGCCTTGCCGAAGGAATAAATATATGGCTGAGGAGTATCAGTAATATACTCATAAGTTAATTGCGTGGTTTCATTTGGTTTTAGATCAATATCCCATGATAATTTATTGCCCGATTGAGTATTTTCCAGTTTAGCTTGTCCATACCATACGATAGTTATTCCTTGCGGAACATAATCTGCCACTGTTCCCTTAAACTCTTCGGAAGCAGTTACATTGATTGACATAGTATTTCTATATTCTTTGATGCTTTTATTTTCCGTGTTCCTTATTTTATAAGAACCTATCCTTTCCATTGATATTAAAGGATTATCTTCAATATGAATGTTTATCTTTGAAGATAGTTTAATTTTCTTGTGATTATCGGATAATTCTATATACCCTTCTATTGTATAGATACCCCTTTGTTCAGGTACAAATACCGCTCTATAATCAGCATTTTGTGTAGAATTATTTTTAATATTGCAAAATGACAGTATTGATATTTCATTAGAATCAATACTTAGCTTTTTTATAGAACCATCGGGATATGTTATATCAATCTTTAAATTCTTACTGCATACAGGATTATTTTCTTTATCAATAACTGATAACCCTACAGCAACTTCCTCACCGGGAGTGTAGGATGATCTGTTGGTATTTATTACCAATGTGTAGCTATCATTTCTTAACTGAGAAGCAGAGAAGTTTTTTAAATTTTCATTCCTTGGATCCGGGTTATTTTTTACTGATTTTATTAAGAGTATATAAGCCCATATAAATATGACAATAAATGATATTATTACTAATATAATCTTTAGCGGTTTATTAGATTTGGGCATGTTATTTGTTTGTTTCAACTAACAACCAGTTTACTTTCAGATCTTCGGCTTCGGATTCTTTCAAAGTTATTATGAATCCGTCTCCAGTCTCATTCATCTTACTTCCTATAGCAACAGGTCTTTCAGGAGTTACTAAAATTAGTGCTGTTTCTGTTATAGCCTTTGTTTTTACTTCTACTTCATCTTCTCCGGCCTTAACTGTTACTTTACCTGCTGTGGCAGATTCTTCTTCAGCTATGTCAACTGAGAATTGTTTTGCTTCCACAGTTCCTTCAACTTTCATATCACCGTTAGGTTCTAATAATATCTTTCCATTAAATATATCTATGTTACCGGCTAAAGTCTTTTGAAGGAATAGGGTTTGAGTTGTACATAACTCATCATCTGTTTCTCCATTCTCGGATGAGTAGCAGGATGCACCCAAGACATTAATTGAATTATCTAATGAGCTTACCTTTATCATTCCTGTAGTGACATCGCCTGTTATTGTTACATCAGATAGGGTTGTATTCTTAAGAACATTTAAATTGCTCTCAACAATAAGAGATTCTGTTTCTTCATCAGCTCTTAGGCCAAGAGTAGAGACAAAATTCTTAAATTCATCAATGATGTCTGTAATTTGGCTTATTATTCCTGCAAAAGATGAAGAGCTTGAAGATTCAGAAGACTCTGTAGATTCCGTACTTTGATCAACTCCGATTCCAAGTATCTCATTTAACAGAGCAAGTTGAGATTCAATATTACCTACTTTGTTATTAATATCACCTATTTGAATTGAATTTTCATATGCAGACAAGGATAGAAGATACATCTGTTCCGACAGTGAAGGTATCGTATCAGACATACTTGATTCTACAGAAAGAAGCATCATTTGTTCAGAAAGAGCTGTATCTGATGTCATTAGGCCTTGTATTTGTACTTGCTGTTGTTTTATACCTTCAGCAAGAAGAGCAGTTAGATTTGCATAATTAATACCAAAAGCGTATCCGGGATTAGCAGGATCCCAATCTACAACTTCAGGTACTATCAATCCTATTTCTTCAGCTATGAATCCCAGTGATTTGGCACCACCGTAATCTTCTTTCCAGTTATATCTAACAGGATTTAATTGACCTATCACTGTTAAAGCATCGGAGATCGGTGTGAAATTTTCCTTCCATCTTGTTGAAGATCCATTATGGAATGAATGATCAGCTGCAGAGTAATAACCTCCTCCGGATTGTTCCATTGTAAGAAGGAAAGTAGGTGCTGTATTGCTTATACCTACATTACCTTGGTCTATTATTAAGTTAGCCGCAGGTGTAATTGTTATATTACCTGTATCATTACTGATATGAGCAGATGACCCTGCTATGGATAGTTTAGCAGTAGGATTAGTAGTCCCTATACCAACTCTTCCTGAAGATCCGGATACAAAGAAGGTATTTAAGGGATCAGAACCTATCTTGAATGAATAAAGTCCTGTATTTAGAGTTAATGATGAATCAGAAGCTCTAAACTGCATACTTGCAGCATTAGCAAGTCCGAAGGTAAGGGGAGCAGTATTAGTTAGATATATCCCCGCTAGTTTATTCGCACCTGCAGCTAGATCTTTCCATGCAGCCCCATCATAGAAGAATATTGAGTTAGTAGATTCATTAGATGATGTATATATATCTCCATAGTTAGGTGAAGTAGGTGCTGAAGCAGAGCTTCTTAATCTAAGTGAAGCTACATTAGAGCTAGATCCTGGTATATCAAGGAAGGCTGTTGGATCAGTAGTTCCTATACCTAACTTACCTCCATCAAAATTACCAAATATCAAAGGAGTTCCTCCTGATTGATTTGCTATCCACAATGTATTGGATAGGGAAGTGGAATTAGCCGGACCGGCGTTATCACCTATAAATATATTGTTTGTTCCATATCTTACGTTGTATCCCGCTCTTTTACCCAGAGCTATGGTGTTTGAAGCGGATGAATCATTGTATAAGGCTTGGTACCCGATAGCTATATTGTAATCCCCATTATTTGAGAATAATGATTGATAACCCATTGCTAGGTTATACGAGCCTATATTTCTACCCATGGCTACGTAACCCAGGGATTGGTTATACGCGCCATTATTTGAGAATAATGATTGATAACCCATTGCTAGGTTATACGAGCCTATATTTCTACCCATGGCTTGGTAACCCAGGGATTGGTTATACGCGCCATTATTTGAAGAAAGAGACCCTCTTCCTACCGCGAAATTAAAACCACCCCCGCTAGTGGCATTAAGAGCATAGGGGCCTAATGCAATATTGTTCCCGGCTCTGGCAGTTTGCATTGCATATCTTCCGATAGCTATGTTATCTGACCCGCTGTTTGAATATAATGCAGTTCTACCTATAGCTACATTACCAGATCCACTGTTATTGTATAAAGGTTCATACCCACCTATAGCAATATTATCGCTTCCATCATTGGTTCTAAGTGCTCTATATCCAAATGCTGTGTTGTAGGAACCTGCAGTATTAGCGTTTAGATTTTCATATCCCATTGTGTAGTTGGAATTTGCTGAGTCAATTATTAATTTTATTGTTCCCACGGAAATAAAAAGATCATCAGAATTAGTCGGAATTCCGTACTGTATGGAAGCATTATTATTGTATCCAAAGTATATAGGAGCAGTATTAGTTAGATATATCCCCGTTAGTTTATTTGCACCTGCTGCAGATGGATTACCTAATGCATCATTAGCAGTTGATGTATATATGTATCCTGTATCTTGAGCCCATAGATTGATGCCTGGTGTCAAGGACAAAGTAGCATATCCTGCAGAGTTTATTCTTCCCTGAGCATCTATGCTTACTATCGGAATCTGAGTATCAGATCCGTATGTTCCGGCAACAACTGTTGTATTGGAAAGAGTTAATACACCAGATGAAGAGATAGTTGCATCTCCCGATACTGTGGTAAATGTCGGGGTAGAGGAGGCATTTCCT
>MTKZ01002124.1_pt2 | contig 48809 bp, 45 predicted proteins | sample 1042781 | NCBI WGS metagenome assembly MTKZ01 (sample SAMN06212207, study PRJNA360539) | anaerobic digester metagenome | biome: Wastewater treatment plant; material: sludge; isolation source: anaerobic digester fed with sludge from wastewater treatment plant | place: Denmark: WWTP Viborg ...
ACCCAATCATGCTGGTATTGCCACCATAGGTGAGGGGCAAATAATAACAAGGCAATCACTCCGGCCAGGTAGGTTTGGTATTTTGTAAATAACCGGATATTGGAGAGCAGCACAAACAGAACAATCAATACAGCATGGTACTTACTGTAGAATAACAGCGCAACAGAAAGCCCCAGCAGGAAAGTATTAATCAGCGAATAATTATGGATAAACTTTTTATAACAGAAGAAGAATAAAGCAGAAAAAAAGATAAGCGGAATATCGGGCACCGCTACAAACCCGGTAACCTGTATAACAGCCATTGATAAAGCGATGCCATAAAACAGCCTCGGGTTCTTTTTATCAATCAGTTTTTCAATAATAACAAGAGAGAAAATATTAAGCAATAACGGAAACAAACGAACACCCAGTTCATTGGGGAAAATGGCATAACCCATTTTTACCAACACGGCAATCATGGGTGGATGATCAAAATAACCCCAGTCTAGATATTGGCTGTACACCCAGTAATAAGCTTCATCATCCTGCAACTCGGTGAGGCCGGATTGCATAAGACCCAGCAGCAACCATAGTCCATAGAAGGTCAGCCGGTGATTTTTTTGTAAAAAAACTTTCATGTGTCTTGCGAAAATACCAACAATTATTTCAGTAGCGGGTCGATTGAAAGAATTGCTTTTTGAAGTCGCTGCTCATCGGTTCCAGTAATCTCCACCCAGGGAACGGGTTGGTTAATCATAATGTCTTTGTAGATGTGATATAGTTTTTGCCTGCTTTCGAGGTCCGGGTATTCCCGGAGCTCATCTTTTACCCAGGGCAGGTCTGTGTTGCACAACAGGTATAAGTCATATTTTCTTTCTACTATTTTCTCAAGAATAAAACGATGACATTTTTCAAACACAAACTCACTCCACACTTTCATAACATACATATCTGTATCAATCAATAAGGGTAGATGTCCGCCATTTTCAAGCATCGGCAATGCATTTCTTTCGAGGATGTTGTAGTATTCATCCTCAAGGGCCAGTTGTCCTTTAGCGATGGTCAGCAGGTCATCAAAATCATAATTAGTGCCGTTTGATAATAAATACTCCCTTGCAAATTCCGGACACCACATCGTTTCATAGTGCTGTGCCAATTGTTCGCACAAGGTGCTCTTGCCGGTGCTTTCGGGGCCTATTACAACGATTTTTTTAATCATTTGCCGCTTTTGTTTTTTTAATCCAGCTGATTAAACCAAGGACAGCTAAAATTAGAAATACCACATACTGCACACTGGTAAAAACAGCATGTTTATAAAAGTAGAGAGGAATGGAAACGATGTTAGTTATTATCCACCAGATCCAGTTTTCTACTTTCTTTCTTGTCATTTGCCACATACCGGTATAAGCAGCTGCCGATGCAAACGAATCAGCCCAGGGAACATTACTGTTGGTGTGCTCTTTTAAAATATAATATAAAACTGCCCAGCTTATTATAAAAAAGGAAATAGAGATAATCCAGTCTTTGCGGTTATTAAAGGTGATGGACATGGGCTTACCTTCTTTTTTCCGGGTCCATGCATACCAACCGTACAGGCTCATAATGGTGTAATAGAAATTCAAACTGCCTTCTGCATAAAGCTCCCACCAGGAAAAGCAAAACCAGGTATAGAGAACAGTATTTATAATGCCGGTGGGATAAACTAGAATATTTTCTTTTCTTGAAAATAGCACACTGGCAATCCCTGCAAATACAGCTATGTATTCCAGCCAGGTGGTATGTCGCATTCCATCAATAAACTGCTGGTATATTTCGTGTAGAGACAAATAGGTGTTTTATCAAAAATAATTACTCTGACGGGCTGTTGCGGTATTTTTTCCAGCCCCGTAAGTATTTTATCCCCTTAGATGTTTGAAATCTTGTTGCCACCTGTTGCCACTGCCCGTCTTTGGATGTCCACACTAAAAAATGAAGATGAGGTACAAATGCAAAGCCGGTTTTACCACTAATGGCTATCACCTGTCCTTTCTTCACGGAATCGCCAACATTTACCAATGCACCATTGTGTTGCAAATGCCAGTAACCAGCTCTTGAATTATCAGCATGCTGTATTACAATATTATTTCCGTGTGACCGGTATTTTTTGTTCAGACCACCCAGCGTACCATCTTCTTTTGCTCTTACTACCACACCATCCCGTGCAGCAGTAATTTTTGTTCCCCGCTTCATGTTAAAATCAAGAGCAGCTCTTTCCCGGTGAGTAAAGCCGGTGAAATAACCTTGTAGCACCCGAAAAGTTTTTCCTTCTTCATAGGGCAGGGCATATACATAGCTGGTATCGTCTTTAATGATTCCTTCTTGCAAAAGCTTTACCTGTTGGCGCAATGGATTTTTGCTGACTGCACAACCGGTTGCCACCAGAACACCAACCAGCAAAATAATTTTATAATACATATTCATAGTATATCAACGCTGGTAGTAAAAATATGTTCATCCTTAAACATAATAGCACATGTGATATAGCATTAACTTATCAGTCACATACTACAAGAATAAGGCCTAAAGGCGAATGAAGATATTATATGGCGTGGCAGATGCCGATGTAGTAGAGAAAAAATCAAAATATGGTCAACGGAGTTGAAATCAATTTGATTCTTCCTTCATTAGTAACTATTATCCCTCACACATTTTTTTCAAATTATTCAACCCCTGCTCAAACTGGTGATTAAGGTTCTTGGTGATCATAGGTCCCATCAGGCTGGCGATGGGCCATGGAAGCTGACCGCTGTTTTGCCAGGTGATTTTAGTTTCGCTGCCATCACCCCATGGTTCAAACAACCAATTGTCTTTGGCTTTGCTTTTCCAGGGTTTTAGAAACTCCAGGTCGAAATGAATGTGTTTATGATCGCTGTTCAGCAGCGTTAAGCTGCCCACACCAACTTTTTTTCCTACCCAGGCATATTTATGACCCGGCTGATTAGCTGTTCCGGTAATCGTACTTTTTGCCGTTGCATCGGACTGCTGCCATGGATTCCACTGGCTGTAATAATTTAAATCGCCTACACGACTCATAATATCGGCAACGGGTTTATTAATAATAATTGTTTTTTCTACATTAAAAACTTTCGGAAGTATGGCGGATATAATCAGCAAGGTGGCGATAAGGCCGGCGAATATATAAACGAAAATCATGGCAATTGTTTTAATGAAAATTACAGAAATCAACTATTAAAAATAGAAAGGAATGATAAACGGCTGACCAATGTGATAACTCTCACAAAGAATAACCCGTTGTAAAGCTTGGTTAACCAACAAGCTTTACCAATGATTCTTTTCATGTTCCCTGGTGATTTTGATACAATAGCATATGTAATAACAAGGTCAACTAAAAATATTCCAGCTACAGCCTTGTCAGTTTCCAGTATTGTCCGCTTACATCGGCTGAATTACTTAGCCAAACCTGGTTGTTTGTACCATCATTGATCACATCCAGTGATTTTCCATCGCCTAGCCACTGGGTAGTAAGGCGGTAAAAACCTCCAGGCAGCGGAGTTAATTTCCAGAGTTGTCCGGAATAGTTTTCACTATTGCTCATCACCGGCTGATTATTTTTACCGTCATTGATAATATCCAGCGATTTTCCTGTGCCTAACCATTGTGTCGTTAACCGGTAGTAACCGCCACCAACCGGTGTCAGTTTCCAGAACTGCCCGGAATACGGACCACTATCGCCCAACCAGGGATGATCATTTGTTCCGTCATTAACGATGTCTAAAGATTTGCCTGCACCCTGCCAGTAACTGGTTATACGATAATAGGCGTCGGGATCTATGGTTTCAGAAGGTGTAACCTCAACCGGCTTAGGTGTTAACGTAATAATATTAAACCCGGCTCCATTAGGCATCGCTACCCTGTCCTGGTTGAAAACGGTCCACTTGCTGCCATCCCACCAGACACCATGATGATGCTTGTTGTAAGGTCCACTGCTTCCCCAGTTTTGGGTGGCGAGTACAATACTTTTAGAAGAAGTAATTCCGAGACTGCTGATATGATTTAAAGCATTATTGTTTTTAGTAGCTGTTGTTACAGTATGCTTATTGGCATAAGCATTAAAAGAAAAACCATTGACCGCACCCGGGTTCAGAATCCATACGTTGAAAGTAGCATTTTGTGGCATGGCTTTCATGTCCTGGTTAAAGATGGCCCATCGTCCATTCGAGTACCAAACTCCGATGGGACTGGTATTATATACTTGTTTAAAATTTTGCGTTACCATAATGATGGCATTCGGTTTATTATTGCAATAGGCATTATCAAGAAAAGTAGAATTAGAACTGATATTACCGGTAGTGGCTGTATGAACATAAGCATTGGCCGCTGCAGGAACCTGGAGCACTCCAAAATAAGTATCTGATACCAATGGGCTTTTGTCTTCATTATAAATTGTCCACCGCTGCCCGTTATGCCATACTCCCACCTGGTGAGTGTTATACTTTCCGAATTGCTGTGTGATAAACAGCAGCGCTGAAGCACTGGTTGTAAGATCAGCATTGGTCAATGTAGTAATATGTCCATTTGTATTGCCGAGGGTGGTTAGGTGGACGAATGATATTTGTGAACTGCCGGTACTGATGATCAGCATGATGAAGGCAACAAGAGTTAGTAACTTCTTTTTCATAACAAAAGGTTTGTGTGGTTATATTATTCAATAGCCGGAAAGGAAGTATGGCAGGGGAGGGATAGATAAGTAAGGTAATAAAAAAAATCAGCTTGCCAACGATTATCATTGTTGATGAAGAGTGCGGTAAAACTTTCCCGGCCGGAGATAGACAACACCTTGCCGGGTGTAAAAACGGGTAGGTAATTGTTCATATTTCCCAGCCGTATTATATCCTCTTACTTCAAAATGCAGGTGGGGAAAAGCAGAAAAACCGGTATTGCCACTATAACCAATCAGTTGTCCTGTCTGCACCGTATCACCAACATTCACCAACACTCCATCTTTTTTAAAATGCCAGTAATTGGCTTCAGAGCCATCATCGTGTTGTATGAAAATATAATTACCGTCGGATAAATTTTTTGTCTTTAATCCTCTTTTATCAGAATCTTTTCTGGCAGCCGTAACAATGCCGGCCCGGGCCGCACAAACTTTTGTTCCCGTTTTTACTTTAAAATCAAGAGCTTTTTCTCCTCTGTGACTGAACATACTTTCATAGCCCTGTACTAAAAAAACTTTCTTTTTGTGTTCAAATGGTAATGTATAAATATAACTGCTGTCCTCTTTGAACTTTCCGTTCTTCAGATCAGCGGTTGAATATTGTTGCTGTGAAAAGACAACAAAAGGAAGTAAAAGCAGAATAAGACAACATTTCATGCAGGCCGATTTTTTACCTTGATGATCTCAGCCGCAATACTCACCGCAATCTCTTCCGGCGTCTGGCTGCTGATGTCAAGACCGATGGGAGTGTGAATCCGTTGCAGCACCTCTTCTGCAATGCCATCGCTGCGGTAGGCAGTAAATAGTTTTTCCATTTTCTTTTTACTGCCCAATACCCCGATATAACTAAATGTTTTATCCAGTAATGAACGGAGGGCTATATCATCTGTGCGGTAGCCAAAGGTCATTATCACTACAAATTGATTTCTTCCGCTGGCAATATGATAGCTGAGTGCTGTATAATCATCTACTATAATTATCTCATGGGCAAACTCATTTTGCTCCACAGTGTTTAATCCATCCCGATCTTCATACAGGGCAATATAAAAATCCATTTCCCGCATCAACCGGGAAAGAGCCAGTGCACAATGTCCGCCACCGATGATGAAGAGCTGGTTCTTATAACCCGTCTTTTCTTTATATAACCAGTTCTCTTCAGATTGGTAAGTATAATCAAAATCTTTTGATGGAATCATTTCATCAAATACTATACTACCCGGAGATAAAACAAGTGTTCCGTTTTTATATTGCTCTAGCGAACGGATAATATTTTGAATAGTGGATATATCTTTTGCAGCAGCAGGATACAATAAGATTGTTTGTTCTCCCGAGCAGATCATACCGCTTTGATTCGTGTCGACAGATTTATCATGCACCTGGTGTCTGATCATTCCTTGTTCACTATTCCTTGTTCCTTGTTGGATATTCTTCAGCTGCTCTTTTCCCAGTTCCACCAATTTATGTTCCATGATACCGCCACCGATTGAACCCTTCATTTCTCCTGTTGCATTCACCGCCATCAAAAAGCCTTGCCTGCCGGGACTGCTGCCTTTGCTCTCTAACACATACAATAGCATAACGGGAACAGCTTCCTGCAGACTTTTATGAATGAGTTGCCAAACCAATAAGGATTTTTGCATAATGGTAAACTTGGTAACTCCCCTTTATGAATGGGAGTATAAACTCATCAGTACTTTCTCTGGTGTCATCGGCGCATCATACGGAATTTCAGCAACAGGATTAAAAGCTTTCACGGCGTTACGCAAAGCAAAATAAGCACCGATACCATACATCAGTGGTGGCTCGCCAACAGCCTTGCTTCTGAAGATGGCCAGGTTGTCCTTGATGGTTTCTAATGGGTGTATCGTTATTTCTTCCGGCACCGAATAAATATCAGGTATCTTATATGTGCTTAACGCATTGCTCCGCAATTTTCCTTCTTTATCATATACAATCTCTTCCATAGTCATCCAGCCGATACCCTGCACAATACCGCCTTCACATTGGCCCCTATCAATCATGGTGTTCATACTGCTTCCAAAATCATGCACCACTTTTACAGAATCCGTTTCATAGATACCACGAAGGCAATCGATGGTGACAGTGATGATAGCCGTACCATACACATGATAAGCAAACGGATGCCCCTTTTCTTTTGCTGCATCATAATGAATGCCCGGTGGTGTATAATGGCCATGCTCTGATAAGCTGATTCGTTTTATATAAGCAGCCATCACTAATTTTTTCCAATCCCAGTCTGTCTTTTTTCCATTGGCATAAACAAATTCATCTTTTATCTGAATATCATCAACTGGCATTTTCAATTCATCTGCGGCCACCTGTTTTAAACGTTGTAAAATTGCCATACAGGCAATTTGAGTTGCCTTACCATTTAAATCAGCGGTAGCACTTGCGGCAGTGGGTGATGTATTGGCAATGCGATATGTATTTGTCGTATTCACTTTAATGCTGGCCGGGCTGATAGAAAATATGTTAGCAGCCACCTGCAGCATTTTCGTATTCACCCCCTGCCCCATTTCCACTGCACCGGTACTGATGCCGATACTGCCATCTGTATATACATGCACCAGCGACCTCGCCTGGTTCAATAGTGTTTTGGTAAAGGAGATGCCAAAACAGATCGGCATCAGTGCAATTCCTTTTTTGTAATACTTGTTAGCTGTATTGAAAGCAGCCACTTCCTGTTGCAGTTGTTGAATATGATATAACTCATCCGTTTTTTTCCAGCATTCATTTGCTTCACTTTCTGCTTTTTGTCCGTAAGGAAACTCATCACCGGTCTGTAATAAATTTTTTTGCTGGATATCAGTAGCGGGAATGCCCAATTGCTCAGCTGCTTTTGCGATGGCTGCTTCTATTACAAACATTCCCTGCGGGCCACCAAAACCACGGAAGGCTGTATTGGGTGGTAAGTTGGTGCGGCAACTATACGCTGTTGCTTTTACATGCGGAACAAAATAGGAGTTGGTGCAATGAAATAAAGTTCGTTCCATCACCGCAGGAGACAAATCAGCGGCAGCTCCGGCGTTCTGGTAAAAAGTAGCTTCGTACGCAATTATTTTCAGGTCATTACTTAATCCAATTTTAAAATCAGAGGAATAAGGATGTCGCTTGCCGGTCATCCGCATATCTTCCATCCGGTGTAAACAATACTTAACCGGCTTCTTTAAATGATAAGCAGCCAGTGCCACCATCACTCCCCAGGTTGTTGCCTGGTCTTCTTTGCCGCCGAAGCCACCACCTAATCTTGTAGTATCTACTTCAATTTGATTCATTGACACACCCAGCACTCTTGCCGCTGTTCGTTGCACAGCTGTGGGTCCTTGTGTGGAAGAATAAATTCTGATGGCGCCATTTTCCTGTGGCACTGCATAAGCTCCCTGTGTTTCGATATATAAATGTTCCTGCCCATTCGTATCGGCACGGCCTTCAAAAATATGTTCGCATTGGCTCCATGCAGTTGTTGTATCGCCCAGTTGAAATGTTCTTGGAGGAATAATAAGTTCACCTTTCTCTTTTGCTTCTCTCGGGTCGGTAATAACAGGCAATGGCTCTATTACTACTTTTATTTTCTTTACTGCTGCTCTTGCAGCTTCATCTGTTTCCGCAATTACCAACGCAATGGGCATTCCGCAAAAATGAACATGAGTGCCGGCCAGTAATTCTTCATCAGGAATGATACCGCCGATCTGGTTCTCTCCCGGAATATCATTTGCAGTTAGTATGCTCACCACACCCGGCATCATTATCGCTTCATTGGTATCCAGCGATACGATTTTACCATGTGCAACAGGAGAATCAAATGCTGCAGCATACAGTGTACCATTCACCACCGGAATATCATCAAGATAAACCGACTCGCCTCTTACATGGGTGTATGAATCTATATTTTGCCCCCCACCCCCTAAAGGGGAGTATAGAAATTGTACTATAAACGAAGTCGCTTTCAATGTACAGGAGTTTTAAATACCGCCTTAGCAGAAAGGCCTATAAAATGTGCCTTTATCAATTGTCCCAGCAATAATGTCTTGTACTCCTTCGTTCCCCTCGCATCACTGATAGGTGATATCTCTGTCTTCATTACCTCAATAGCTTCAGCAATCACCTGTTCTGTTATTTTTTTTCCTTTCAAAAATGAAGAGGTCTTTTCTAAATACATCGGCACCGGTCCCACACCGCCGGCTGATAATCCTGCGTCTGCAATTACATCTCCATTCATCTTTAATCGTATTGCCGAGTTTACACTCGCAATATCCAGGTGTGTTCGTTTGCTTACTTTCTCAAAATGGAAGAAGGTATTCTTATCCGGCAGTTCAAACCAGATTTTTTCAATATGCTCTCCGGATTGTTTATCTAATATTTTGTAGCCTTTATATAATTTTCGCAAAGGCAATTCTCTTGTCGTTGCTCCATCACTTAGTATAAGTTGTGCATCCAGTGCCAAAAAGAAAATGGTGAAATCTCCAATTGGTGATGCATTGATAAAATTCCCTGCTATTGTCGCCATATTACGTATCTGAGTGGAAGAAACCAATTTAGCGTAATGATGAAATTCCGGAAATGCTGTAGCAATGATTGGTGATGCCATCAGATCACTCACTGTAACAGATGGCCCCATCACACATCGGTTTCCTTCTTTGCTGATGCTATTCATCTCCGGGTGATCCAGTAAGAAACGGATAGCAGCATCTTTCATCTCTTCATGCTTTTGTACATAGAGGTCGGTACCACCGCCAACAAAATGCGGCCGTTCCTGCAATGCCGCTACATCTTTTAATGCCGATGCTTTTATTTGTCCGCCCAGCTGCTGCAATCTTCCTTTAATACCGGCGAAATAAGCCGGCAATATCTTTTGTTCTGTTACAAAAGGGATAGCATCTTTTTTACCCTGTAATTGTTCCGTTATCATCACGGCGGCTTTCTCAATGGATTTATATCCGGTGCAACGGCAGATATTTCCATCAATTGCAGCAATAGCATTTTCTTTTGTTGCTTTGGCATTACTCAAACAAAATCCTGCCAGCGACATAACAAACCCCGGTGTGCAAAAACCACACTGTGTGGCACCGCAGTCGGCCATTGCCTGTTGTACAGGGTTCAGCGTATCCGGGAAATTGATGCCTTCTACTGTTACAATATGTTTTCCCATTGCATTCCCGATTGGCATCAGGCAGGAAGTGGCAGAATGATACGACAGTTCATCATTGCTAAGCTCACCCACCAAAATAGTGCAGGCGCCACAATCACCTTCCCGGCAGCCAATCTTGGTTCCCGTTAAATGCTGGTGATAACGGATAAAATCAAGTAACACCATTCCGGGTGGCAATTCCGTAGCAATCGTCTTTTCGTTAAGTATGAAGCGTATCAAGTTATCTTTATGATTAACTTTTAAAGTTAGAGTAAAACGAGATATTTTTTGAATAATAACCAGTTTTCAAATCTTTGAGTAACTATACAAATACAACAACTTCTTACTCCTCTTCGGGGGTTGGGGCTATTTATTACCGCCTCATCGCCTTATGGGTACTCTGTGAAGCTATGCTTGGCGGCATTATTCACGGATTAAAAATTCCTGTATCAGGATTGATCATCGGGAGTTGTGCGGTGCTGTGTATTTCTCTTATTGCCTGGTATGTTCCGAATAAAGGAGCTATTATCAAAGCCACCCTGGTAGTGGCGATATTTAAAATGATGCTCAGCCCTCAGGCACCACCACCGGCTTACATCGCCGTTTTCTTCCAGGGAACATTAGGAGAATTGCTATTCTTCCGCAACAGGAAATTCTATTCTCTTTCCTGTATCATTCTTGCCCTGCTGGCCTTGCTTGAATCAGGATTGCAACGCATACTGGTACTGACCATTGTATATGGCAACGATCTCTGGACGGTCATCAACAATTTTATCAACGGACTGACCAAACAAAAAACAACGACCAACTACAGCCAGCTCATTGCCGGCGGATATGTGCTATTGCATTTCTTTACCGGCTTGCTGGTGGGCTGGTGGGCCATGCTGTTGCCACACCGGATTACTCAGTGGCAACAGAAAAAGGAATTGTTGCTGGCGACTGACGATAGTGCCGCCATTAATATACCTGCTGCAACAAAAAAAAGTAAACGGTTCAAGAAAGGCCTCTTTATTGCCTGGCTTTTATTGATTGCATTATATGTTCAGTCTTATTTCAAACTTGGAACGCCATTATTACCTTCTTATATCGCATTGAAAATATTTCTCCGTTCCCTCATCATTGTGCTCAGCTGGATATTTATCGTTGGTCCTTTATTAAAAAAATTGTTGCATCGCTGGCTGCAAAAAAAGCAAACAAGGTCACAAGAGGAAGTGCGGGAAGTATTGAAGCTCTTACCAGGAACACAGCAGCTCATTGTACAAAGCTGGAAACAATCATCCGGGTATAAAGGATGGAAAAGGATGAGCATTACAGGTAAAATGATTCTTGCAAATGCTCTCCGGCCATCAATACCGGAAAGCATTTATATTCTTACCGCTCCTATCCAGTCCGGAAAAACAACTGCTCTTATCAACTGGGCGGCCAAACGAAATGATGTGTATGGCATATTCACCCCGGTAATAAACGGTAAACGGGTATTTATGAATGCCAATAATAAAGAACAGTTTCCAATGGAAGCCATCTCCGGAGAACCAGGAATAATAACAGTTGGAAGATTTGTATTCAGCAAAAAGAATTTTGATAAAGCCATTCAAATCATCCGGGAATCAATGCATAAAGAAGGCTGGTTAGTAATTGATGAAATTGGTCCGCTGGAATTAAGCGGTGAAGGATTTCATGATGTATTGAAAGAAGTTTTATCAAATCGCAGCGAAAAAATAATACTGGTGATAAGAGATGGAATAGCTGAAAGAGTAAAAGAATATTTTAACGTAACCGTTGCTGCAATAATAAACAACCCCGGGTTAATTTCTGATTAAAGGAAAACAATCAGCGCCTTGTTTCGCCGAATGCTGAGAAGCTAATTACTATAAAATAAAAAAGCTGCCCGTTACAGGCAGCTTAACTTTTTAATAAACTCATTTACCCTCTACAACGTTGCCATATCAATTACAAACCTGTACCGCACATCACCTTTCACCATTCTTTCATAGGCCTCATTAATTTCATCCATGCGGATAAGTTCTATATCAGAAACAATATTATGCTCGGCACAAAAATCTAACATCTCCTGTGTTTCAGGTAAACCACCTATCAGCGAACCTGCCAGGCTCTTTCTGCCAAAGATGATGCTGAATGCTGCCACCGGCGTCGGGCTTGGCGGCACTCCCACACATACCATCGTTCCATTGGTACGCAACAGGCCGAGATAAAAATTATAATCATGCTCGGCAGAAACCGTATCCAATATAAAATCAAAATAACCTGTTACTTCTTTTACCTGTGCCGCATCACTGGTTAATACAAACCTGTGGGCACCCAACCTTTTTGCATCTTTTTCTTTTGATGGGGAATGGCTGAGCATGGTAACTTCTGCACCCATGGCCACGGCCAGTTTTACTCCCATGTGGCCGAGACCACCGAGACCCAGCACACCGACTTTCGTTCCTTTTCCCACTTTCCAGTATTTTAACGGAGAGTAAGTGGTGATGCCGGCGCAGAGCAATGGTGCCGCAGCATCTAACGGAAGGTTATCAGCAATATGCAATACAAAATCTTCATGGGTAACGATGGACTGGCTGTAACCGCCATGAGTGAGACCGCTGCCATCTCTTTCGGGGCTGCCATAACTAAACACTGCACCACTGTGGCAAAACTGTTCAAGGCCGTCTTTACAATTAGCACATTCACGGCAGCTGTCTACCAGGCAACCAACGCCGGCTCTGTCGCCTACTTTGAATTTTTTTACATGACTGCCTACGGCGGTGACTACACCAACGATTTCATGTCCGGGTACACAGGGATAGATGGCATTGCCCCATTCGTTGCGGGCTGTGTGCAGGTCACTGTGGCAAACACCACAATAACGGATTTCTATCTGCACATCATGTGGTTTGGGTTCTCTTCTTTCAATGGTTAATGGAACGATCGGGGTGGTGGCACTTTCGGCACCGTATGCTTTTACAGATGACATAGTAGTATTTTTTTAATGTCGGTAAATATAAAAGCAATAATGAAGGAAACAATATAAAGTTTATGTAACCGGGAGTGGTGTAAATAAAAAACCCATACAGAAAGTATGGCGGGCACTAATGAAGGAAGGTAAACAAAAAACGAATTAAAAATGGTGAGGACTATCAACCGGTCGGCAGCTTTTTATCATAAATCGAAGCAAGGGCCTTCCCTACTTTGCATCCAGGCAAATGAAGTACGGCTGATTAAGAAGAGTCCGGAATGCTACCGGCTCACCAGAGAATCAGAACGGGACGTTTGCAAGCCGAAAAAGTTCACCGTGGTGAACAACCTGTACAAGCAGCAAGTTCGTGGCAATGAAAGTTGCAGAGACTTTAATTTTTACAAGGAAAAACTAAAGATAAAATTGCTCAAGAGGTACAGGATGCAAAGGGAAACCTTTACAACAGTACACTGGGTGAAACGATTATGTCTCCTGGCCCGTAAGCCGGGAGACTTTTTTATGAAATCAGCCACCATACCACAAAAAGCCCCGCACTATGCGGGGCTTTAGTAATCAAAGGGATATCATTTTTTATTTAGTAACGGCGACCGGGGCCATCATTTCTGTCATAACGTTTGTCATGCTTATTCCTGTTGTTGAATTTTGCATACACCATCCTGATTTCCTGCTGACGCTGTTCCTGTAAGAAGCTGATCCGTCTTTGTTTCTCCCAACGGCTCATAAAGTAATTATTCTTTACCCGCTGGATCCTGTAATCATACTCCCGGTTAATTTTAGCAATCTCCATATCTCTCTTTCTTTCGTTGGAGAAACGGCTGTTGCCAAAACGGTCGTCATTGTCGAAGGAAACATTGATGGCGATAAAACTTTTGTCGTTGTCAAACCGGCCATCATCCTGCCGGTCGATGGGAGCATTGTCTCTCCGGTCGGGTTGCCGGTTGTCACGGTTGCCGGGCTGAGCCTGGGCAGCCGCTAACATTCCAACAGCAAATAATAATGTAAAGATCTTTTTCATAATGGTACGTTTTTAAAAGTGAATAATAATTACAATACCTAAGAGGCAAAGCAGGTACCAATGTTTACAAAAACTTCGTTAATAGATTGGTGGCAGCATTTAACAAGAGGTTGCGAAAGTTTTTGAAATAGAAGAAATGAAATAAAAAACGGTACTGTTATTCCGGCTCAGGGAAATGTAGCTTCTGGCTAACGTAATGTCTTTCTGGCCTTGAGCCGGAATCTTTATTTATGCAAGGTGACGTAAAGGCAAATATTCTTTAAGCCTTTAAAGATAGTATTGCCACAGTAAGGCTGCTTTAAATATGCACTGTGTCTTAAAACATACCGCTTTATCGTACACATCAAAATAAGTTTGAAAAATGAATCAATTTAAAATTAAACTACTTGAAACATTTCTAATGAATGACCAACCATTTACTTGTCCGCACTGTGGTTCAAGATGCGAGGAAATAGCAAATTTTTATCACACTAATTATAAAATATTTATTCAAGAGTGCTTGAATGAAAAATGCAAATTTCTTTGCAATGAAGAGGAAGATGAATATTTTCTTAAATTGTGGGGAGTAATTTAATTGCTATGAAAGAAGAACGCCGGCTTTGGACAAGAGATGAATTAATTCTTGCACTAAACCTTTATTTAAAACTCCCATTTGGAAAACTGCATTCAGGCAATCCAGATATTATTCATTTGGCACAAATAATTGACAGAACACCGGGCTCTGTTGCCATGCGATTAAACAATTTTGCAAGCGTTGACCCCTATCATCAGCAAAGAGGAATTGGTGGATTGCCCGGAGGAAAGAGACAAGTAGAACCAATCTGGAATGAGTTTATCAATAATAAGGATGAGTTGTTATTTGAAAGCGAACGGATACTGGCAGAGAAAGAGAATGTTGCTATCGAAAATAAGTTCGCAGAAGTATTAAAAGGAACGGAAAACCTTAAAGGCGAATTCAAGCTTAGGGAAGTTAAGACAAGAGTTAACCAAAATGTATTTCGCCAGATAGTAATGGCTAATTACGATAATAAATGTGCAATAACTGGTATTGACATTTCGGATTTATTGGTAGCAAGCCATATTATTCCATGGTCTAAAAACGAAAAAGAAAGATTAAACCCAGAAAATGGAATTTGTCTTTCTCCTTTGTATGATCGGGCCTATGATAAAGGATATATTGGCATTAATGAAAAATTTGAAATTCTTGTGTCAGCTGAATTAAAGAAGAAAAGCAAAAAGGAATATTATTTGCAACACTTCAATTTATTAATAGGCAAAAAAATTATTCTTCCAAAGAAATATTACCCAAAGAAGGAATTTTTAGGATTTCATCTGGATGTGATATTTAGAAAATAAGAATCTTCATTAAGAGAATAACCCCGACTGATATCATGGTAAAAACCGAATAACGAACAGAACCTCGAAGAGTGCGACGCAAAAGACGATGATAGTTGTACTACAGCAACGCAAAAAAAATTTCTACTTCCTTCCTGACCAAAATCGTCTCAGTACAAGATGATTTTCTGATTACTCCTATTGCAGCTTGCTGGGTTCAAGATGCCAGTAGAGAGTAGCGGCAGGACCGTCATTTCTGTCTTTATAAAAAACGCTGGTGTACCAGGTCTCTTTTTTATCCCATGCAAATGTGCGACGTCCTTCACTGATAGCAGAAAAACTACTATTAAATACGATCACCAGGTTATTGATATTCATCGAGCCGGTTGTTGAAGTAGTTGCAGGCTGTTTGGCACCAGTTTCCAGAAACTTCATCCAGAAAGTCAGCTTGTTTTCCCTTTTAATATCAGGGATTTTTTCATTGATTGTAAGAACAGCTGGTTTAGAAGTTAAGGATACATTTCGCATCAGATCAATTGTCCTGTCCTCATCAAAAGAGATGTATAACCGGAGAACACCACTGGCTGTGGTATCATTTGTAAAATAGGGCAGATCTATTTTATCAATGACCAGAGTATAATATTTTACTTCCTGTGACCGGGCATTTACGGAAGCGACCATTATCAAAATAGAGAAAACAAGGCGATAGATGCTCTTTTGCATATGGTAGGTTTTGGTATTGCAATATAAATTTTTCTGCTGTTTATTTACCCTCAGACAGTAGCATCATCTGGCTATCCCACTTATCGAAACATCGACGATGTCTTCTGAAAAAACAACACAATAATCTTCAAGGCATAAAAAGCCCGGAGTGCAGCACACCCCGGGCATCGTAATGGCGGTTAGCTCATCAATCCTTTTTATAATACGTTAAAGTCCGCTTAGTTACTTTGGTGGCTTTGCCCTTATCATTATAAGTGGTGCGTTGTGTCCAGTTGCCCTGTTCATCCCAGCTGTCATACGTATAAGTGGTAACAGTAGTAGTTGTGCTGTCCTTACCCACATTCGTTTCGGTGGTTTTGGCAACATCGACTTTATCATTCAGTTCGCTTTTAGAAGAATACGTCATTTTTCCTGAGCTGTCGGTACCTGAATTACCTACCTGTATGCCATTTACGTATTCGTTTTTAAAGGTGCCGAAAACACTGCTGTCTGCCTTGTGCCGGGTACCCGATGTTACCGCACCATACTCATCTTCGGTAATGCCAGTATAATAAAAGAGCAACTTTCCTGCAGAGTCCAGTTCACGGGCACCGCTATATTTTCCGTCCTTATCGATATCTATCTCCATCCCGCCGGTATTTTTTCCGCTTTTGCTGTAGGTAACCGCTTTCATCTGGCCTTTTTCATAACGGGTCATGGTGGTGGTTTCGGCCCCGTTACCCTTGCTGTCTTTCCGGGTAGAGGAAGTAGTGTATCCTTTGTCATCATACTCTTCCGTTACAATACAGCAGGAATCCATTTCACCTGTCTTGCCGGCACTATCCGGTGTATAGGTGGTTAGCTCGGTACTCTTTACCATCCCTTTCAGGTTTTGAGCTGTCCAGTCATTGTTTTTGATAACAGCGGTGCTTTCTTTTTTGCTATCCTTACAGGAAACCAGGATTGTTCCCGCAAGCATAAGCAGCAATATTTTTTTCATAACAAAAATTTTAGTGGTTGTTGAGGCGTTAAAGTAGGGACTTTATTTGTAAGCCCGTTAAAAACCGGGGGTTATTTTGTTTCCCCTGGCAGGTGTTTTCTTACAACTGCCACAAGAACTAAAANNGCACATAATTAAGTAGTATCAGCAATATACTTAGCAGCGAACCGAACCCAGAACGGAGCCCCGACTTTTGTCGGGGTAAACTCTGCAACATCAGCTAAATAGTAGCACTGAAACTGACTACATAATTTTTTTCCAACCAAAAAACCGGAACTATCGCCCCGGTTTTACTTTTACCTTGCTTGCTCTTATTGAATCAGTTTAGCCGGTACTTCCTTTTTTTCTTTTTCCCATAACAGCTCCTAACAATACCAGCAGCAACCCACCCACAGCCACATACCAATATTTTTTCAGCACATCCAGGAAACCAGCCGGTTTGTTTTCAATAGTGGGTCCGGTGCTTGCTGCTTCCTGTTTGGGAAATTGCCAGTAGGCACTGTCTTTCGGGATGGCCATTAAATGTGCGGCAGACTGAAACTGTACGGTGTCTGCTATGGTATAGGCATTTTTAAAATCGTTGAAATATACTTTGCCCGCCGGAATGATAACAGTGCTATTGTCTTTTTTCAAAGTAAGTTCCACTTCTCCTTCATACACGATGAGACGGCTGCTGTCTTTGCTGTGTGAGAAAAGAAACCGGGTTCCTTTTTTTACCAGTTTTTCATTGAAGGTTTCTATCAGCAATTTTTTATTGTCAGCACCGGGTTCACCATTAATGAGCAGCTGTCCTTTTTCCAATGTTACGGTCATGCTGTTACCGTCATTACCGGTAATCAATGCCTGGCAGTCGGGAAGCACCATCATTACGGTGTTGCGGTCGGGGCTCATGAGTACAAGGCCATGGGGGCCTGTTACCATTTTAGTACCAGCTGCAGGCTTGCTGCCGGGGTTAATCGTTTTTCCATCTTTACCAGTGAAGGTTACATCTTGTGATAAGGCTGTAAAGCCATCGCTAGCAATAGCTTCCACGCTGATGATAGAGCCCATGCCTCCACAGTGTGTGGTCTGGCTGCCGAGTTTGGCCACTCTTTTTCCATTGAGCAATACTTCATCATCACCACCTGTTATAACAAATGTATTCGGGCCTGCACAAGCTGCATGTCTGCCACGGTCGCCTTCGCAGGCAACCGGCAACCCGTTGATGAGGACATTGGCATTGCCTGTCATGACCGGGCCCATAACGGTAAAGGGGTCAGCCGCACAACCATGTGCATCTGCAGGGCATTTGGCATAGCTGCCCACTCTTGCATAAAGGCTGGCATCTACGGTTGTTACTTTATATTCTTTGCTGTATTTTTTTCCTTCGTACTCTGCAGTGAGTATGATTTTGTTTTCACCCACACTGTTGAAGGCTGGACGGCAGCTGCTTCCTTTTCCGGGTTCAAAGTTGCCGGTGCCACTCCATTCTATTTCATCGCGGAGGTCAATTTCTTTATTGTCTTTGCCTGTTATTTTAAAAGAGGCACCAAACAACCAGCCTTTGTCAAATACTTTGGGGCTTTTGCCTAATGGGAAAAGTAATTCGGGCACCAGCTCAGTGGGTCGCAACACAAAGGTCATTACTGATTCTTCTTTGCCATGGTACCGCATATAAAAAGTACCTCTGATCTCATCTCCCTGTTTTTGTCCGCTTACTCTGATGGAAACAGCTTCTTCGGTAAATTTTTTTCCATCCTGCATGGCCTGGTTCAGTGAACCGGTAATATTTAACTCCACACCATCGAATGTGCCGCTAATGGAACCGGTTATCGTAATATAATCTTCCGGTTCTGATTTGGGGCCAAGCCGGAGGTTCGATGTAAGTACGGCTGTACCGCCGGCATCAACGGTCATACTAATTTTGTTGATGTAATAGGCGGCATTATTATCCGGGCCTTTCGGAATCATTGTTATGGTTCCTTTGTATTGTTGCTGAGAAAAGGTAAGATGGCTCAGCACTGTCAACAGCAACAGTGCTGCTGCAAAACGTTTCATACAACGAGTTTTGATAAAGGTGGAATTAATAACCGCAGATTCCAATGATATTATTCATTGACAGTGATGATACTGGTTACCGGGAGGAGAGGTATGGAGCTAACTATTTCCGGGGGTCTTCTTCTTTTTTTCTTTTTGAATCTTTTTTGTTTGCCTGGCTATTTTCTTTTCTTCTGTAGCTAGTTTTCGTTGTACTTTTTTACATCTTCAGCGGCAGATAGCTGCTCTGGCAATACACCTCTTTCTTTAAGCATCTTACGAACGGCAAGATCATTATCAATATGTTCTTTACTTATTTGCTGTTCACCTTTTAAGTCTTTATCTGTTACATTATGACTGGTGAGTTCGGTTGCAAAGTCTTTTGCTTTGATGGTAAGTTTGGGCAAAAGCAACTGCCGGTTTAGCCGGGTCACCATTCTGTGCTATAAGATAACAGGCATAACGGGTAAGGGCAATATCTTCCACTTCACGCCGGGCTCCTTTGGCTAAGTTTATCATTTTGTTGAAATCAACAAAATGATGAGAAGTGGCTTCGCCAGCTGCTTCACAAGCCACTTTAGCTTTATCAATCACTTTCAGGAAATTCCTCCATTCGGAATAATTGAAAATAGCCTGCAATTCCCGTGCACTCCAGCGTTCTATTCCTTCATAGATATAACAGGCACTTTCAAATTTTCCGAACAGGTCTGTAATCAATTCTTTTTTCATGATTTAAAATTATAGAATAGGAGGATGCAGATGATACCACAAACAGGTATATATTATGGGAATAGTTAAGTTAAGAATTATTCTTCTTCCTGTTCTTCCACCTTTGGTGATTGTGTTACCACCCCAAACTCAAACTGCATTTCATTGAGTTTACGGTAGAGACCGTTATGCGACATGAGTTCGGCATGGGTACCGGCTTCACTAACAATGCCTTTATCAATCAATACAATTTTATTGGCATTGCGGATGGTGGACAGGCGATGGGCAATTACAAACGATGTGCGGCCCTTCATCAGGTTGTCTAATGCTTCCTGCACCAGTTGTTCACTTTCGCTGTCGAGTGAGGACGTGGCTTCATCTAAAATTAAAATCGCCGGGTCTTTTAAAATGGCACGGGCAATGGCGATGCGTTGGCGTTGTCCACCGCTTAGCTTAATGCCTCTTTCTCCCACAATCGTTTCATACTGTTCCGGAAAATTCTGAATGAACACATGTGCATTGGCACTGGTGGCGGCGGCTATTATTTCTTCATCGGTGGCGGATGGTTTTCCGTAGGCTATATTTTCTTTGATGCTGCCGCCAAATAAAATTACTTCCTGCGGCACAAAGGCCATCTGCCTTCGCAATTGTGATAGCGGAAATTCTTTTGCCGGCCGTTCATCAAAATAAAGGGTGCCGCTATCCGGTTCGTAAAAATGCAATAACAATGAAGCGATGGTGGATTTGCCGGCACCACTGGGCCCCACAATAGCAATCTGTTCTCCGTCTTTCGCTGTTAATGAAAGGTCTCTTAATACCGGTACATCTCTGCGGCTCGGGTAACTGAAGGCCACCTTTTCAAACCTTACATTGCCCTTTATTATATGTTGAGGTTCCACTATAATTTTATCCAGCTCCACTGCTTCGCCTTCGCTGCGTAAAATTTCCCGTACACTTTGTGTGGCGCCTAATGTTTTTTGCAACTGCGAAAACATATCGGCAAAGCCGGCAAAAGTGCCACCGACAAACATGGAGAAAATAACAAACATGGTGAGGGAACCCATGGAGAGCTCACCGGATTGTATCATCCCGGCTCCAAACCACATCACAAAAGCAATAGTGCCAAACACACTAAAGATCATAAATGAAATAAAGGCACCGCGGTACCGGGCATTACTGATGGCAGTGACAACCACCCCCTGTATACTTTTTACATAGCGGCCTATTTCATAAAATTCACTGGTGAATGCTTTTACGATGGAAATACCATGAAAGGTTTCCTGTACTATGGTGCCACTGTCGGCCAACTGGTCCTGTGCCCTGCGGGCCATCTTGCGTATACGCATACCAAATACCACCGCCAGGATGGCAATGATGGGTACTACTGCCAGCATCACCAGGGCCAGCTTGGCGCTGATCCAGAAAATAAAAAATAACCCGATGATGAGAGTGAAAATGCCCCGTAAAAATTCGGCGAGGGTAAAGGAAATAGCATCCTGTATCTGCGAGAGGTCGGAAGAGATGCGGTTGCTTAATTCCCCCACCCTTTTCTCGGTGAAAAAACTCATGGGCATGCTGAGCAGTTTGCTGTACACATCTTTGCGCATATCAGCCAGTGACCGTTCACCGGCGGATGTCAACAGGTAAACCCGCATGAAAGAGAAAATAGTTTGCAGCGCAAGCTGGCAAAAAATCAAGAGCAGTGTGGTGTTTAAACTCCAGTGAATGTTTTTTAAGCCGAAATCAAAATTAGAAGCGGTGCCCATACCGGGCACCACAGCACCGGGTGAAGCGGCATCAATCATTTTCCCCAGGAACAAGGGGAACAGACTGGTAGTAAATGCCGAAAGTGCAATGAAGACCAGGCCGCCAATAAATTTACCGCGGTGTGGTTTTAAATACTTGAAAAGGATGAGTGCCTGTCGCAGGCTTTCTTTCGAAATTTTTGCTTTTGCAGAGCCCCTTTCTTTTGTTTCGCTGAGATGAGGGTTTGCGGTGGCCATTGGAATAGAACAATATTATACCAGCAAGTTAATCATTATGCATGGGTAGCAGAATGACGTTTCGGTAAAGAGGAGTATTTATTGTCTTTCCGGGATTGTATGATAAGAATCATGCGGCCTGCTATTCAATATAATTGGTTTCTGGCAACACCCTCTGCTACCTTTAGTAAAGAAAAATAAAGCTCTTTCGTTATTTCTTTCAGTGCTGAAACGAATGGGCTTTTACCGCTATTCGTACACGATAAATCATCAGCATATGAAAAAAATATTCATGGCTGTATTCCTGCTGTTATCATTATCATACAGCAATAACCTGTCAGCCCAGGACGATGATTCTCTCACCCGTATTTATTCCAGATTTGATTTTATACCCGGAGAGAAAGTTATTTTCTTCGATGATTTTGCTTCGGATAATATCGGCGACTTTCCTGCCCTCTGGAATACCAATGGCTCCGGCGAAGTGGTTACCTATGGTAAGTATCCGGGAAAATGGTTGAAGATCACCAATCCCCGTGGCATCGTTACCCTGCTTGATCCGTTAACATTGCCGGAGAACTACACTATCGAGTTTGATATTGTGCCGCAGAAATATTTGCCCTCCCATAACAATACCTACTATAATTTTTATCTTATCAGTACTGTTAAACCCAAAGATATTCTTTTCGGGTTGGCAAGACCCGGAGGCACTGGTGTTAAACTGTCCTTTTCCTATAACCAATACTTCGGATCTTATTATGCAGATGGCACCCCCGATGTTAAAAGCATCAACACCGATGCCAGCATCCGCCAGCAGGGAGAAACAAAATACCATATCTCTATCTGGGTGCAGAAACAACGTATCCGTGTTTACCAGGATGAAGTAAAGATATTCGACCTCGCAAGGGCTATGTCTGATAAAGTGAAGTACAACATGATCCGTTTTCATGAAGGCACCCCATTGATCAGTAATGTAAGAATAGCTACAGGTTTCCCTGATATGCGCAACAAACTTATCACCGAAGGAAAGCTGGTGAGCTATGGTATTTACTTCGATGTGAACGCTGATAAACTGCGGCCACAATCAGCCGGTACACTCAAAGAAATTGCAGGCATCATGACAGAGAACCCGGATCTGAAAATCAGGATTGTTGGTCACACCGATGCTGATGGTGCCGATGCTGCTAATCTTGACCTGTCCAAACGCCGTGCAGCATCTGTAAAAAATGCATTGAACACAGCCTATGGAATTGATGCGGCCCGGATGGAAACAGATGGTAAAGGGGAAAAAGAACCCGTTGCCCCGAATGACACGGGTACCAACAAAGCACTGAACCGCAGAGTAGAGTTCATTAAACTGTAAACAAATTATTGACCCGTAAAACTACCACCAATGAAAAAATTATTGATAATACTGGGTGCACTAAGCTTTCTTTTTGTTACAACAGCTGTAACAACAATGAACAGCAGTAAAGGAAATAATGTTGTCTCTATCAAAACCGATAAGGTGACGGACATCACCATGACAAGTGTAAAATGTTTTTTCACTATCGCTGGTAATAATATGGCGAAGGCGGGAGTTTGCCTCAACCTCACCGGCAATCCGACCCTACCTTCCAAAATTGATATTCCTTTATCAGTGCCAACGATTTTATTGAATTCAGCAAAGCCCAAACAATTTAATGTGGGAGTAAAAGGCCTTACCTGGAACACTACTTATTATATCAGGGCTTATGTAAAGAACAATGATGGCACTATTGTATATGGAAATGAGCTGAGTTTTAAAACACTGCCCAAACCATAGCAGTATCTAGCTGTCAATTGGTTTGATGTACTATTGTTTGCTCCGTCCTTTTTTTCTTGACGTCACGAAAAAGGGCGGAGTTTTGACGCTTTGCCCCTGTATTTACAGCAACAGGAATAGAGCCGGTTACGGGGAAAAAGTGTAATGCTGTCAATCTGGCAAACTCTCCTGTATTGGAACGGCTATTGCGTACCTTGCGCAGCACTTAAAACCTATCACTTAAAATATACAACTCATCATGGTACAGGAGAAAGGAACGATTTCCATTAACACCGAGAACATTTTCCCCATCATTAAAAAATTTCTCTATTCTGATAATGAAATATTTCTGCGGGAGCTGGTGAGCAATGCCGTGGATGCCAGCCAGAAAGTAAAACGCCTCGCCACATTGGGCCATTACGGTCAGCCGCTCGGCGACCTGAAAGTAAAAGTGGCAGTGGATAAGGAAGCCAAAACAATTACCATCAGCGACAGCGGTATCGGTATGACGGCGGAGGAAATAAAGAAATACATCAACCAGGTGGCTTTTTCGGGAGCTACTGAGTTTATGGAAAAATTTAAAGAAGCAAAAGATGCGAATGAGATCATCGGTCGCTTCGGTCTTGGTTTTTATTCGGCCTTTATGGTGGCGGATAAAGTAGAAATACAAACCCTCAGTTACCAGGATGGTGCAGAGCCGGCCCGCTGGGTATGCGATGGCAGTACCAGTTTCGAAATAACCGAAGGCAGCAGAACAGAAAGAGGAACGGATGTTATATTATATGTTAATGCAGAGTCAGAAGAATTTTTAGAAGAGCATCGCATCGGTGCGATACTCGATAAGTATGCTAAGTTTTTACCGGTGCCGGTACAGTTTGGTACTAAAACAGAAAGAGAACCCGATGGTGAAGACGAAGAAGGCAAACCGAAATATAAATCGGTGGAGGTGGATAATATCATCAACAACACCAACCCCATCTGGACAAAAGCCCCGGCCGATTTAAAAGACGAAGACTATCTTGATTTTTACAGGGAACTATATCCCTTTTCCGAAGAACCGTTGTTCTGGATTCACCTGAATGTGGATTATCCATTCCATCTTACCGGAGTACTGTACTTCCCTAAGCTGAAAAATGATTTTGAAGTACAGAAGAATAAAATCAAACTCTTCAGCCGCCAGGTTTTCATCACGGATGAAGTGAAAGATATTGTACCTGAATTTTTATTGCTGCTACATGGCGTTATTGATTCACCGGATATTCCATTAAACGTTAGCCGTTCTTTTTTACAGGCTGATAGTAATGTAAAGAAGATCAACAGTTATATTTCCCGCAAAGTAGCCGACAAGCTGAGTGAACTCTTTAAGAAAGAAAGAAAAGCCTACGAAGAGAAATGGGGCAATNNCTACGAAGAGAAATGGGGCGATATCGGCATTTTTGTAAAGTATGGCGCCCTGTCTGATGATAAATTTTATGACAAGGCCAAAGAATTTTTATTGCTGGGCAACACCAGCAAGGAAACCTATACACTGGAAGAATACAGCATTAAGGTAAAAGATTTCCAGACCGATAAAGACGGGCAACTGGTTTATCTCTACACCCCTGATCCCGAAGGACAGGACAGTTACATACAGGCGGCTATCAAAAAAGGCTATGACGTGTTGCTGATGAACTCGCCGATTGATACTCATTTCATCCATCATTTAGAAACAAAGCTGGAGAAAACCTCGTTGAAAAGAGTGGATGCTGATGTGATAGATAAACTGATTGTAAAGGAAGATGCGGCCAAACACCAGTTAACAGAGGATGAGAGCAATCAACTGAAAACTATATTTGATAAGGCCATCAGCAACCCTGCTATGAAGGTAGAAGTGGAAAGCCTTCCTGCTGATGCAATGCCTGTTACGATTACAATGGAAGAATGGATGCGGAGGATGAAGGATATGGCAAAGCTCGGTGGCGGTGGCGGAATGAATTTTTATGGTTCCATGCCGGATAATTATAAAGTAGCCATCAATGCTAATCATAAAATCATTGAAAAAATTCTGAAAGCTGATGAAGCACAGCAAACAGCTATGGCTAAACAAGCATTTGATTTAGCAATGCTGGCGCAGGGATTATTAAAAGGAGCTGACCTCACCGCCTTTGTAGAAAGAAGTGTAGAAGTGATATAAATACAAAATCGGCAAATACAATTTCCCACAAACCTATCGTCAGGCAGGTTTGTGGGATTTTTTTTGGTTTAGTGCTTTACAGGTGTTGTCTGTTGCGGTATAGAAGGGTCAATGACCAAAAACTCAGGAGGCTCTCCGGATGTTTGAAGCAGTTGCTGGTATTTTACTTTCAGGGTACGTTTGAACTTGCCAAGGTAACCCGGCACCCTCAGGTCCAGGACATTAATAGGAACGGCTTCAATGAGGTCGTTTCCGATGAACATCATTAGTTTCATGGTAGTGGATATTGGATAGTACAAAAGGAATAAAAATTTTGTGCCTGTGCAATCCAATAATTACTCTTTTTTGGAGGGCTGTATTTTTACGGTGAAGGCTTGCAGAAGTACAAGAGTGCCCGTTAAATAATTTTTATCGCCAGCTTTAGTATTAACACCTGTGGATATCCCTTCGTTTATATTTATTGCATATATTAAATATTATCGTCACCTTACGACGATAATTAAAACCACACACAATACTTATGAGAAAACATTTTAAAGTACTGGCAACAGTCTTCGTATACCTGCTTATCACAACGACCGCATTTACACAGGTCAGCATAACCACCACTGCTACTCCTTACACACAAAACTTTAATACACTAAGGGCCACAGCTGGTACTTCCAGTACATTGCCCAGCGGCTGGAAGTTATTGGAAACAGGTAGCAGCGCCAATACCACTTATGCATCGGATGCCGGAGGCACTGCTACCGGTAATACATACAGCTATGGTACTGGTACTAATACAGAGAGGGCATTTGGTGCTTTACGGTCCGGCTCATTGATACCAACACTCGGAGTGCAAATACGCAACAGTACCGGCACAACCATCACATCACTTACCATCAGTTATACAGGTGAACAGTGGCGTTGCGGCACGGCAGGCCGTACCGACCAACTGGATTTTCAGTATAGCCTGAATGCTACATCGCTTTCCACTGGCACCTGGACAGATAATAATACACTGGACTTTGTTTCACCCAGTACCACCACCACGGGTGCCAAAGATGGTAATGCAACTGCTAACCGTACCCTTCGATCAACTGTGATAACTGGACTCAGCATTGCGAATAATGCTATCTTCTGGCTTCGCTGGAATGATCTTGATGCCTCCGGTGCAGATGATGGATTGAGTATTGATGATTTTTCTATTCAACTCAATGGCAGCGATGTAACTGCACCTGCTGTATCAATATATAATCCGGTGAATAGTGCTACAGGTGTTGCAATCAGCGGTAATCTTGTTCTTACTTTCAGCGAAAACATTCAGAAAGGAATAACAGGTAATATTATTATTAAAAGAACCAGCGATAATGTAGCGGTGCAAACAACTGCCGTTACTTCAGCAGCAGTAACCGTAAGCAATGCTACCGCAACTATTCCTTTTAGTAGCCTGGCTTATAGTACCGGCTATTATGTCAATATTGATGCAGGCACATTTAAAGACATTGCAGGAAATAATTATGCAGGCATTAGTGCTGTCACAACTTGGGCCTTTACTACAACAGCTGCACCAGCTGCAACTGTATCGGTAAACCCCACAGCACTCAGTTTTGGATTTATAGCAGCCGGTTCTCAATCATCAGCACAAACATTTACTTATACAACTACTAATCTTAGTTCTTCATTAATAGTAACAGCTCCTGCATCGTTTGAAGTATCAAGGGACGGTGCTGCTTTTGCAACCTCCGTTACTTACACATTGGCAGAAGCACAGGCAGGGCAAACTGTTTATGTTCGTTTTGCTCCGACGGCAGCTAATACTACGTATAGCGGCACACTCAACTTTAGCGGTACTGCTTTGAATGATAATAAGGTCAGTCTTTCTGGTAACAGCATTGTTAGTGGTGGCGGCGGCCCACTAAATTTTTATTTTGGAAACCTGCATGCACACAGCAGCTATTCTGATGGTAATGCAGATAATACAACCAAGATACCTGCCGATGATTATGAGTATGCCAAGACCGCCCTTTGTATGGACTTCCTTGGTATCAGCGAACATAACCATGCCACAGCCGGTATGAGCATTACTAACTGGCAGCCCGGAAGAAACCAGGCAGCTACTGCTACTACTTCATCATTTGTTGGTTTGTATGGAATGGAATGGGGCGTTATCAGTGGTGGCGGTCACGTTATTGTTTATGGTATGGATTCATTGGTGGGATGGGAAGCCGGCAATTACCAGGTGTATGTTCCCAAGAGTGTATACCGCGGAGCTGGTGGTTTGTTTGATATACTCAACCGTCATGGCAGTAATGCACTGGCTTACCTGGCACATCCTAACAATACGGATTATAATAATGTACTGAACAGCACTTTTGATGTGGAGGCTGATAATGCGATCGTAGGTTCTACGGTAGAAAGTGGCCCTGCATTTTCAACAAACACAACATATACCAACCCGGGTACTTCCATGTCTTATCTGAGTTATTATAAAAATATGCTGGCGAAGGGTTATCATCTCGGTCCGACGATTGACCATGATAATCACAATATGACGTTTGGCCACACGGCCAAAACAAGACTTGTTGTATTAGCTCCATCACTCTCAGAAAATAATTTATTGGATGGTATGCGGAAGATGCGTTTCTATGCATCCCAAGATTGCGGAGCAAGGATTACTTATTCGCTGAATACACAACCAATGGGTAGCATCATTACACAAGCCGGTGCAACGGTTATCAATGTTAGCAGGACTACCGGCTCTGCCGTTTCATCTGTTGCTGTTATGTATGGAGTGCCCGGTAGTGGTACGGCAGCAACACAACTGACGAGCAATGCATCCGGTACATTTAGTTACACGGATAATTCACTGGTGAATGGCGCCCAGCGGTATTACTATCTTGATATTACCGAAGCAGATGGTTCCCGGATTGTGACTTCACCTATCTGGTACACCCGGAACGATGGAGTACTGCGTGGATCCTCTTCACTTACTTCTTTCTTTACTGTTAATGAAACTGACAGGGTGATACTGAAATGGACAACAGAAAATGAAGAATATAACCAAAACTTTGAAGTGCTCCGTTCTGTTGACGGTGGTAAGAATTACCATCCTTTGGGTACTGTTAGCGGGAAGGGCTTTTCTACCTATATGCATACATATGCTCTTACAGATATGCAACCGTATGCCGGTGTTACCTACTATCGTCTGGTACAAAGAAATGCCACTGGTGAGATCCGCTTCACCGATGTGAAAGTGGTGAACCGCAGTTTGGCACCGCTTACGTATTATACCATTTATCCAAACCCGGTACATGGTATTTTAAATATCAATTTAACGGCAGCCGTAGCAGAGAAAACAATGGTTGAAGTGCTGGATATGAGTGGCCGGAGAATGTTTACGCAGTCATTTGGTATAATGGCCGGTGAACAAATACTACCATTGGATATGAGCCGTCTTGGGAACGGCACTTATGTTTTAAGAATGACATTGGGAGGAAAGACAAGCTCACAGTTGGTGAATAAATTCTAATAGCTGTAAATAATAATAAGGCCCTGTCTCGTGTGGGAGACGGGGCTTTTTATATAAAGTGGAAGAAACAATCATTTTATTATGGCACCCTGTTCAATCCAGCAACGTATCACATCCCGTTCTTCGGGAGTCATATTGGTCTTATTGTTCTGCGGCATTGTTTTAGTGACGACGACCCGTTGCATAATGAGATCTTTCTTTGCCACTATCTCTTGCGGGGTATCATATTTTACTCCATTAGGCGGAGCCGTATATATATTGTCAGTCGGTTGGGAAGAATGACAACTGATACATCGCTGCTGAATGATTGCATTCACTTCCGCAAAACTCACCTCCTTGCATTTGGTGGTTGATGCCTGCGGTGCGGTTGCATATGCCACTGCCAGTAATACAATAACAGATGCCGGCATTATCCATACACTCAGCCGCCCCTGTTCCCGCAGGTTGAGCCAGTGCTTGATGCCGGCGCTGCCGATACTGATAGCTGCAAGTACGATCCATTGATATTTATTGCCGAATGTGCTGGGAAAGTGATTGCTCACCATCACAAATAATACGGGTAAGGTGAAATAATTATTATGGATGGAACGGAAGAGTGCATTCTTACCCCGTTGCGGGTCAGGGGTTACACCTTTCTTTGCAGCATTTACCATCGCTTTTTGCGAAGGGATGATGACGAAGAAAACATTTGCCACCATGAGACTGCCAATCATGGCACCAAAATGAATGAATGCCGCACGGCCACTGAAGACATAACTGTAGAACCAGGCGAAGCCAATCAACAGCACAGCGCCGGTCAATACAAACAATAAAGTGTGTTTACGCAACGGCGATTTGCATAACAGGTCGTACATACACCATGCTGCAATGAAAGACCCGATGCTGATAACAATTGCTTGCGCCGTACTCAGCTTCATTACATTGGTATCAATCATCATCGCCGATGCATTGAAATAATAAATGATGAGGAGCAATGCAAATCCGGAGACCCAGGTAAAATATGCTTCGTACTTGAACCAGTGCAGGTGTTTTGGTAAGGTTTTCGGGGCGCCTTTATATTTTTCTAAATAATAAAAACCACCGCCATGTACCGCCCAGAGGTTTCCGGCCAGCTCGTCTCTGACATTTTCTGTTCTGTTCAGCGCATTTTCCAAAAAAACAAAATAGAAGGAGGCGCCTATCCAGGCAATGCCGAAAGTGATATGCATGACCCTTACCACAATATTCAGCCACTCCATCAGGTGTCCTTCGTATACGGTTCCTCTCACCATAAAATAAATACTGGTAATGATGGCGATAAGGATGAAAATAATGGCGGCATACAACCAGCTTTGAATCAGGCTTGTTTTTTCCCGCAACGCTTCGTCCGTTTCCTTTTTGTTAACCGCATGCACTTTGTATGTCATAACAATAAGCATGACAAGAATGGCGGAGAATGATATGAGTAGTAAGGCAGGCATTATTTATCTCTCGCAAAGACGCAAAGACGTATTTATTCCGATAGGCAAGGCTGCGTTTTTGTGTGAAACCAATCCTCAAAGTAGAAAATTGTTTTGATTAATTTTATAGATTCACTGATAACTACATATTCCTTGAATATTGATGCTGCCATACTAAGTAACAGAACCATCACCCCGGGTGGTATGCAAAGAGCTGTTGTATTAATGAAGGATGGAAAAATTATTGATGTGGTAACTGAAGTACCGCAGGGAGATTTTCCTGTAACAGATGTTGGTGATAATGTATTGATGGCTGGTATCGTTGACCCGCATGTACACATCAATGAGCCGGGCAGAACGGAATGGGAAGGATTTCATACGGCCACCAAAGCCGCACTGGCCGGAGGTATTACTGCTTTAGTGGAAATGCCATTGAATGCATCACCTGTAACTACAACCGCCAAAGCATTTGATGAAAAAATAAAAGCAGCCCAGGGGAAACTGCACACTAACTGCGGCTTCTGGGGCGGCATCATTCCCGGCAATCAAAACGAGATTGTACCATTGATAGAAAAAGGAGTCCTGGGTTTTAAAGCTTTCCTCACCCATTCAGGAATAGATGAGTTTCCCAATGTTACCGAAGCAGATCTGAGAAAAGCGATGCCGGTTATTGCAAAGCATGGATTGCCACTGTTAGTTCATTGCGAACTTTCAGATGCCACTCACCAGCCACTCACCACTCACCTTCACAAAAACTATCTTGCCTCACGTCCAAAACACTGGGAAGACAATGCGATTGCCCTGATGATACGTCTGTGTGAAGAATTCAATTGCCGTACACATATTGTTCATTTATCTTCTGCTGATTCAATTGAACAAATTGCTAAAGCAAAACAGAAAGGTCTGCCTTTATCGGCAGAAACAGGTCAGCATTATTTATACTTTAATGCTGAAGAAATTGCAGAGGGGAGAACTGAATATAAATGTGCACCACCTATCCGGGAGAAAAAAAATAATGAACGATTATGGCAGGCATTGAAAGAGGGTATTATAGATTTTGTGGCTACTGATCATTCCCCTGCACCACCGGATATGAAAGAGATTGGCGCTGGTGATTTTATGAAAGCATGGGGTGGTATTTCTTCCCTGCAGTTTTCTTTACCGGTGTTGTGGACTGCTGCAAAGAACCATGGTTGCAACCTTGATGATATGGCCAAATGGTTGTGTGAGAAACCAGCCCAGCTACCACAACTGAAATGGAAAGGCAAAATAGCAAAAGGTTATGATGCCGACCTTGTGATATGGAACCCGGAACAATCCTTTAAAGTTGATACTGATATGATTCATCATAAACACAAGATTACTCCTTACCTTAACGAAGAATTGTATGGAGTGGTGACGCAGACATGGTTAGGCGGTGAGAAAGTGTTTGATGCAGGAAAATTTTTACATTTGAATAAAGGCCATATTTTATATCATGAATAATACAACAGCACCATCATTTACCCATCTCACAGACCTTGCGGCAGAACGATTGGGAGGTAAAGTAATTTTTTGTACCGACGACTTTTTCGCTGAAAAGGAAAACCTGCTGAAACCTGGGCGGGGTGTATTCATTCCTGATAAATACACCGACCGTGGTAAGTGGATGGACGGATGGGAGAGCCGCCGTAAAAGGACAGAAGGCAACGACTGGTGTATTGTTCAACTGGCCACTTCCGGAAAAATTCATGGAATAGATATCGACACCAATCACTTCCTTGGCAATCATCCTCCTTTCGCTTCTGTAGAAGCAGTGAACCACCCTCCGATGGAGAATATTGATTTTGCAAACCTGCACTGGAAAACCATTATTCCCAAATCACCTTTGCAACCCGGGGCACAAAACTTTTTTGAGATAACAGACCATGATGTTTATACCCATCTTCGTCTGCATATTTATCCTGATGGTGGCGTAGCCCGGTTAAAAGTTTATGGAGAAGTATATAAAGACTGGAGTAACGTAGATGGCCGGGAGATACTCAACCTTGCAGATGCCACCAACGGTGCCAAAGCCATCCTTTGCAATGACATGTTTTTTTCCCATATGGAAAATCTCATTATGCCGGGACGTGGTATTAATATGGGCGACGGATGGGAAACCAAACGAAACCGGACACCGGGTAATAAAGATTGGGTAATCGTCCGGCTGGCACATAAAGGAAAAATTGAAAAGATATTGATTGACACCTGCCACTTCAAAGGGAATTATCCTGATAGCTGTTTAATTGAAGGCTGTGATATAGCCTATAAAGACGAAAGCAAGTTAGATAGTGATACAACTCAGTGGACGACTTTATTGCCTCAATCAAAACTCAGCGCCGACCATGAACATTTTTTCCAGGAAGAGATAGTCAATAAAGGGCCTTTTACTCATGTAAGGTTATCTATTTTTCCTGATGGAGGTGTTAGCCGTATGCGGTTGTGGGGACGGGTAAAATAGGGGGACGTAAATCGATTTTTTGAAAGCATATAATAATCTTCGTTCTCTTTATGATACTTGAAGAATTAAATTCATTGGATCCTAACCAGCTTAAAGAGGAACTGGCTAAATGTTGCGGCTCGTCTACCTGGGTGAAAATGGTAGCCACCTACTTTCCGGCGGATAGTGTAGAGGACTTATTAGAAGAAGCCGAAGTCTTGTGGTATGAATGCAGTGAAGACGATTGGAAAGAGGCTTTTGCCCATCACCCCAAAATCGGCGATGTGGAATCGCTGGCAAAAAGATTTGCTTCCACTGCTCAATGGGCATCGGGTGAACAAAGCGGAGTGAATGCGGCTAAGTCCGAAACAATTCAGGCACTGGCTGAAGGTAACCACCTGTATGAAGAAAAATTCGGCTATATCTTTATTGTTTGCGCCACCGGAAAATCAGCAGCCGAGATGCTGGCCATCTTACAGACAAGACTCAATAACGAACCTGCAGATGAAATTAAAATTGCAGCAGCAGAGCAAAACAAAATAACAAAGTTGCGTCTTCAAAAACTATTAGCATGAGCCAGCTGACCACACATATTCTTGATACCACTACAGGAAAGCCTGCACAGGGTGTTACTATTGTTTTATTTCAGCAGGATCCGGTAGATCCTATCACGGCAGGATGGAGACAGATAGCTCTCGGTACCACTGATCAGGATGGACGAATTCCCAACCTGCTACCGAAAGAAGTTGTATTGGAACCGGGTATGTATAAAATGCATTTTGCAACAAAAGAATATTTCGGGAAACAAAGTGTACAAACCTTTTATCCCTATGTGGAAATTACTTTTATAATAACCGGTCCGGAACATTATCATGTGCCTTTGTTATTAAACCCATTTGGTTATTCCACTTATAGGGGGTCCTGATTTCATTGCGTCATTGCGTCTTTGCGAGAAACCATTAAACCAACCATTATGAATTTTTCCATTGCAGATATTGAAAGAGAAATACTATTTAATTCTTTAAAGACAGCGAACATAAAGTTTCAGCAAACCTACCCGGGTGATAAACCTGACAGGCAAGCCGTGCATACCGTGTATGGCGGGGCTAACCTTTTCAAATCTGATACTTGTATAAAAATGGGTGATATCGCATTGAAAAGTTTACAAACATATGCACCCGATTTTGTTACACTGGCGAAAGTGTTGAAGATGGAAGGATATGAAGAGCTGCCCGATGACGAAAAGAAAATCGCCAAACTGGTAAAAAAACTGGATAAGATGGAGGAAGCAGAACGACATGCTTATCCGGCATGGCTTCCGTATACGGTCTACAATAAGATCATTCAAAAATTAAAAACGGAAGCGGTAGAGGATTTCCGCATCGACTTTGAAGACGGTTTTGGTAACCGGCCCGACGAGGAAGAAGATACTACTGCTATCAATGCTGCATCCGAACTGGCCATGGGAATGAATGAAAAAACAATATCACCTTTTATCGGTATCCGTATCAAACCATTTACGGAAGACCTGAAGAACAGAGGTGTAAGAACGATGGATATTTTCTTAACCACTTTGTTAGAAAAAACACACGGCCGACTCCCTGACAATTTTGTAGTGATGCTCCCGAAAGTCACCATACCGGAACAGGTAACTACCATGGTTCGTTTCTTTGAAATAATTGAGAAGAAAAATAACCTGGCGAACGGCACTTTGAAAATGGAAACGATGGTGGAAGCCACCCAGATCATCATGGATGAGGAAGGCTGTAATCCATTGATGAAAATTATCAAAGCAGGAGAAGGCCGGTTGATAGCCGCCCACTTCGGAACATACGACTATACTGCATCCTGTGGTATTACAGCTAAGTACCAGACAATGGCTCACCCGGTTTGTGATTTTGCACATCATATGACGAAAGTGGCATTAGCCGGTACCGGAATATTTTTATCAGATGGCGCCACGAATGTAATGCCTGTTGCTCCACACCGGGGTGATGATTTAACGGCGAAACAATTAAAAGAAAATCGCCAGTCTGTACATAATGCATGGCGAATTGGTTACAACCATACCATGCATTCCCTGGTTAATGGATTTTACCAGGGTTGGGATTTAAACCCGGCACAAATACCAATGCGGTATGCCGCCACATACAATTTCTTTTTAAGCAGTATTGCTGATGCCACACATCGGTTAAAAACTTTTGTAGACCGAGCTGCTATCTCCACTCTCACCGGCGATATTTTTGATGATGCTGCTACGGGACAAGGCTTACTCAATTTCTTTTTAAAAGCCATGAATTGCGGCGCTATCAGCGAAGAAGAAGCAACGGCCACCGGATTGACAGTGGATGAAATTCGCAGCCGCTCTTTTTACAAAATTTTGCAAGGCAGAAGAAATAAAAAGTAACCCACCCTTATCGTAAATTTGTTTCATAATTATCTCCCATGACGATTGCTGTATTAGGTGCAGGAATGGTAGGCTCTGCCATTGCATTGGATCTTGCCAACGATCATACTGTTACTTCTTTTGACCTCAATGCCGCTAACCTTGCCGAATTAAAGGAAAGGAACGATGAAATACAAACAGTCGCCGCCGATCTTTCTCAATTTGAAGAATATGCGAACTGGCTTTCACCCTTCGATGTAATTGTTACAGCTGTCCCCGGATTCATGGGATATAAAACACTGGAAGCCGTAATCAAAACAGGTAAAAATGTTGTAGATATTTCCTTTTTCCCTGAAGATGCCTTACAATTAGATGCCTTGGCAAAAGAAAAGGATGTGATAGCTATTACAGATTGTGGCGTAGCTCCCGGTGTCAGCAATTTTATCATCGGTCGCTACAATGAAGAAATGAAAATTGATTCTTTTGAATGTTATGTAGGAGGATTGCCAAAAGAAAAAAAACCGCCGTTCCAGTATAAAGCTCCTTTTTCCCCGGTGGATGTGATACAGGAATATATTCGTCCCGCAAGATTGGTGGAACAAGGAAAGATTGTTACAAAACCTGCACTAAGTGACAGAGAACTGATCCGCTTTGACGAGGTGGGAGAACTAGAGGCATTCAATACCGATGGACTTCGTTCACTGGTTTACACCATGGATCATATTCCTGAAATGAAAGAAAAAACATTACGTTACCCCGGACATATTGATTTAATCATATCCTTACAGCAAGCAGGTTTTTTTGATACGGAACCACTTCGGATAAAAGAAGTGGATATTTCTCCATTGGATTTTACATCCAGGCTGCTGCTTAACGAGTGGAAGCTGGGTCCGGAAGAAGAAGAATTTACAGTAATGAAAGTTATTGTAAAAGGAGAAGGCCAAACGATTGAGTACAACCTGATCGACCGGTATGATGCTGCCACCAAAACATCTTCCATGGCAAGGACAACCGGCTACACTTGTACTGCAGCCCTTAATTTAATTACCAAAGGCATGTTTACAGAGAAAGGTGTGTTTCCCCCGGAACTCGTCGGAAAAGACAAACGGTGTTTTGATTTTGTGATGGATTATTTGAAAACAAGAGATGTCGTCTGGAAGGTCACCCGGTAGTATTATTTTTTTTCATTCCAAAAGGCCTCAAGGATGGCCCTGTATTTTCTGCCAACAGGGATTTCAAACCCCGGAAACTCAATCTTATTTCCCCCATAGAAATTAATATTTTCTTTTGCTATAATAAACGATTTATGTACCCGCATAAAATCCATTGTACCCAGCATATCTTCCACGTCTTTCATCGTACTCCTTATTACATATTTATCAGTATTGCAATAAAGAATGATATAATCTTTCATGGCCTGTACATGGGTAATGGAATTTCTTTTCAGGGCAATTCTCTTATTACCTGATTTTATCAGCAATGGTGATGCGGTATCTTTTTTATCTTCAAGTTCATGCTGTAGTTTTTGTAATTGTAAAAATTGGATGGCCCGGTTTGTTGCCACTTCAAACCGTTCAAAGCGAACAGGTTTTACAAGGTAGTCCAGTACTCCTAATTCAAATCCTTCCAGGGAGTAGTTTAAAAAAGCAGTGATAAAAATGGTCAGCGGCTTTTGTGGCAATTGTTTTAATAAATCAATGCCGGATAATTCAGGCATTTCAATATCAAGAAAAAGTATATCCGGAGGATGGGCTGATAAATAAGCAAGTGCTTCCGGAGAAGAATAAAATTGGCCTGAAACAGTAAGCTGCGAAACACGACCAATGTATTCCAGTAAAACCCGGTGGGCCAGTGGTTCATCATCTACTATAACACAGTAATAAGTCATTTCAGATTTAAATGGAGAGTTACTTTATAAAATTGCGGATCTTCGGCAATTAACATCTCATATTTATCGGGGTATAAAAGGCGCAATCTTTTTTTTACGTTTTCAATCCCGATTCCCAACGATTGTATAGCTTCTTTATTAGAATCAGGGGGAGTATTATTTTCTACGGTAAAAAATAAAGTATTGTCATCAACATTCATCCCAATCTTGATAAATCCGTTTCGGGATACCGTATTCAAACCATACTTAAAAGCATTTTCAATAAATGGTAATAATAATAATGGTGGAATAAGCTGACCGTTAACATTCCCTGTTATTGTAAAGGTAATCGCAGCATCGGTTTTGCGTAATCTTTCTAACTCGGTATAGTTTTGTATGAGGCTAATTTCTTTTTCCAGTGCTACTTTATCTTCCTTCCCTTCGGACAACATATATTTCATGATATCTGCCAGCTTTAAAACGGATTCACCACATTTATCCGATTTCTCCAGTATCAATCCATACAGGTTATTAAGCGTATTGAATAAAAAATGTGGATTTAGCTGTGCCTTAAGAAAATTCAACTCTGCATTTATCTTTTCCAACTCTGCTTTTTTAAGCAGTTCTTTCTGACGATAATAGTCTACTGTGATCTGTAGTAAAAAGGCAATGAGCAGGTATCTCATCGCCATGGTGAACTGCCCCCACACCACCGCTTGCCCGGTAAGTTCAGGAGTCATATAACGTTCAAGAGAGGAGTTCGCTGCTGCCACCAATCCGCATAGAAGTAGAGCTGCTATTGTATATAAAATATATTTCTTTCGCTTGAATAAAATTGGATACAAAACTCCGAGGTTAATATAAACAAGACTGATAATGATCCCCGTTTTACTAAAAACATATATAAAAAAACGGGAAGGGTTTACGGCATACAGCGGATATACATCGGAGATAAGGGATAGCAGGAAAAAACTCCATAGCAGGTAATGGAAAAGGTATTGAGGATTCAGCCACTTTTGGGGTTGCATATATCAAATGTGGTGAAAATTTATATGCCGGGAATGTATTCGTCGATATAATTTACCGTTGGTCTTATTCTTATAAAGATTCGGAGTGGCCGGCCTTATTTGCCTTTATTTTTAATAAAATAATTAAGCCATGAAAAAAATACTCTTACTACTTATCCTTGCCAGCACTATTGGTATAAGGGCATTCCCTCAATCGCCGGCAGACTGGCAGGCAGATCTGCGGCACTTACAAAAGCTTGTGCATGAGAAATATAGTAATCTGTTTCATACTATTACCGCTACGGAATGGGATAAGGCAGCCAATCAGTTTTACGATAAAATACCTGCCTTAGATAAAACTGCTACGTTGGCTGGTTTTGTAAAACTGGTTTCTCTTTTTCATATCGGGCATACCCAGGTCAATACGTTTATGTTTCACCAGGCAAATCAAAGTAACATTACATTAAACAGGTACCCTTTCCGGCTGTATTGGTTTAGTGATGGTGTATATATAATTGCTGCGGATAAGAAATATGAACCGGCCGTAGGAGGCAAAGTTATCCGGATCGGTAAAATGAAAACGGAAGATGCTTTGGAGGCTGTCAGACCACTGGTATCCTATGAAAATGAACAGGGGTTTAAAAGTAATGCTGTTTTTTTCCTGGCTACAGCGGAATTTTTACAAACGCAGGGAATTGCGGACGGCTCCCTTGAATTACCTGTAGTTATTAATAAGAACGGGAAAGAAGAAACAGTAATTTTTAAAGCTGGGAGCAATTATAATTTTTCCAATGCCACCGGTATAGAGATCCCCGAAGGATGGGTGGTGGCTAAAAAGACTTCTGGCCCAATTCCATTATGGCAGAAAGACCCCGGGGCTTTCAGGTACTTCGAGTTCTTACCAGCCAGCAAAACGTTGTATGTGCGGCATAGCGTAACACTCAATGATGGGTCTAAAACAATTGCTGACTTCTTTCAACAGGTCTTTGATTTTATAGACCAGAACGATGTGCAAAAACTGGTACTCGATGTCCGCACCAATGGTGGTGGTAATAATTACCTGAATAAAAGCATTATTACGAATATAATTGCTTCACGGAAAATTAACCAGCCGGGAAAATTCTTTTGTATAATAGGACGCAGAACTTTTTCAGCCGCCCAAAACCTGGTGAATGAACTGGAGAAATATACAGAAGTGATTTTTGCGGGAGAACCTACCAGCGAAAATGTAAATTTCTATGGAGATACCCGGACTGAAACGTTGCCCAATAGCAAACTGCCCATTAGCCTTAGTTGGATGTGGTGGCAAAATCTTGACCCGAGAGATAAACGAACAGCTACTTTTCCCCGCTTGGCAGCAGACCTTAGTTTCGCAGATTACTATAATAACCATGATCCCGTATTGGATGTGGTCATGAATTTTGATCCTGCAAGAAGCTTATTAAAGGGATTAACAGATTTATTGAGTAAGGGTAAAAAAGAAGAGGCGCTTCGTTTTGCCCGAGACTTCCATAAAGATCCTGTGAACAGGTATATTACTGACAGGATAGAACCTAATATTAATGCTGAAGGTTACCGCCTCATAGGAATTGGAAAAAATGAAATAGCATCCGGTTTATTGGAAATAAATATTAAAATGTTTCCGGAGTCTGCTAATGCGAATGACAGTTATGCCGAAAGCCTGATGGTGCTGGGAAAAGATGAAGAAGCCATAAAGTATTATGAAATAGCTATGGCAAAAGATAAGGAAGGCGTTACTGCTGAAAATTCAAAAAAGATGATTGATAAAATAAAAACCAAAAAAGGTTTTTAAAATTCCAGAGGTTACACAATATTTGTAATAAACAGGAAAGCGGCTATTAGCCGCTTTCCTGTTTATTCTTTTTTAATTTTCTGAATCGTAGTTGTATTACTCCGCTTCCGCCACCACTTCCTTCACTTCAGGAATCATCCGTTTCATCATTCCTTCAATACCTGCTTTTAATGTTATCATGGATGAAGGGCATCCGCTGCAACTTCCCTGCATAGCGAGGTTTACTGTACCCGCCTCATAACTTTTAAATTGAATAGCACCACCATCCATTTCTACCGCCGGACGAACATAATTATCTAATAATTCTTTGATACGCTTTACAACATCATCATCGTCAGCAGAAACTTCATTGCTGCTGGTTTGTTTTACAGTGGCTAATTCTTCTTCATTCACCACAACTTTTCCTTCTTCCAGGTAGTCTTTTAAAAACTGACGGACAGAAGGAATTACATCCTGCCAATCTGTTTCAGTCGTCCTTGTCAGGGTTACAAAATTGCTGGCGATGAAAACAGCCTTGATAAAAGGAAAGCCAAACAATTCTGTGGCCAGGGGAGACGGTTTTGCACTTTCTGCATCCGGAAAATCGATACTCTTGCCGGGATATAAAAGTTTGTTTGCTACAAACTTCATGGTCTCCGGGTTGGGAGTCATTTCGGTATAAATGCTGATAACGGGATTGCCTGTTTTAATCATTGCTCACTAATTTTAATTCCGCTTTTGCCAAGGGCAACAGCGGAGTACAAAAATAACAAGAAAAGACGGCCATTGTTTACGAAGGAGGGAACGATTAGTAAGTCAGGAACCCGGGAGTCAGACGCAAGACATTGGCTTTAAGCGAAATATTCTTTCTGACTTCCGCACTTTTGGTCTTCTTTTTCCCGCTATTCTTTAAATTTTCCTGTCTTTTTGAGGTACCGGATAAGTATGTAGATGAGTACCAGCACTCCCAGCACAACGCCTATTAAAAGGTTGCGAAAATTTTTATCATACCCTGTTAGTTCAGGATAGTTTAAAAGGAGCAGCAACGTAATACCGATCAGCCAGATGAACTGGGTGGTATGCTCTTTGAGTATCCATCTCTTCCAATTAAAATGCATACTGCCAAACGTTTTTCCAATTCCTTTCAGGTTTGGAAACCAGCGATTTACTTTTTTGCAGTATGCAGAAAAGCCCGGTCCGAATTTTCCCCGGAGAAAATTTTCTTCCGCCAATACAATTGCCTGGTAAATGAACAAAAATATTGGGATAACGATAGCCACATAAACTAATGAATTGGCTAGAATACCAACACCCAGCAGCATCAGGATATTTCCGACATACAATGGATTGCGGCAATGATTAAAAATTCCTTCTGTCACCAATCCTTCTGCATAGGGCTTCCCTTCTTTACCACCCCGAACAATATAAGCAAGGCCAATCGTTAATCCACGGATCAGCTGCCCGAGGCAGGTAATGAACAGGCCAATACTGATCGGCCAGATATAATAACAAGCACCAAATTGTTTTGGAGAAAATAATGGCCAGGAGGGGATGAATAAAGCTCCGTAAAAAAGAATAAAAATCCAGTTCCTGTATTTAAAAAAGAAATTGCCGATACTAACCATTGCCTATTTTTTTATTGCTATCAAACCGGCAAAATTATACCACTTAAAGAACACTTCGCAGTGAGCAAAACCTTTATCACGGAGCAGGGTGATGTTTTCGCTGAGCTTATAGGGTACCAGCACATTTTCCAATGCTTCTCTCTTTTGTGAAATTTCCATTTCGCTATAACTGTTACGGCGTTTATAGTTATAATAATAATTTATAAAATCCCTGTTGAAATTACTTTCTTCGGCCAAAATCTTTTCTACCAGTATTAAAACGCCACCGGGATTCAAACCATCATAAATATTTTTCAATACCTGTTCCCGGTAGATGGGACGAACAAACTGAAGTGTAAGACAAAGAACAACAGCGGAAGCATTTTTAATTTTTATCCCCTGTCCCAGGTCGGTACAACGCAATTCGTAGCTACGGGAAAAACCGATTTCCATCAGCTTGGATTTGCACTTATCAAGCATCTCCTGCGAGTCATCCACCCCGATAAACTTAATATTTTGGTTGACCATGGTATCCATACCAATCATAGTGGTACCGGTAGAGCAACCAAGATCATAGACATCACTGCCTTCTTTGGCATGATCTGCTGCCAGTTCGGCCATCATCCGCTGTATTTCTCCATAGAAGGGAACAGAACGGTTGACCATATCGTCAAACACCTTCGCCACATTTTCGCCAAACTTAAAATCGCTTGCCTTTTCTATTTCATCTCTGAAAACTTCATCTTTGCCCATAATATTATTTAAGGCCACAAAGTAAAGCATTTTAAAATTTAGTGAACCGGGAGCTGTTCACCTGCGTATTACAAGTATGAAAAAGATCTATCATCTTGGTAACTGTACTACCTGCCAGTCTATTATTAAAGAAACGGCTATAGACAAGAAGGGATTTCAGCTGCAGGATATCAAGTTCGAAAAAATAACCCCTGCACAGTTAGATGAAATGAAGAAAATGGCCGGCAGCTACGAAGCTCTATTTAGCAGAAGGGCAATGAAGTATAAGTCGCTTGGATTAAAAGACAAGCAACTGGAAGAGAAAGATTATCGCCGGCTCATACTCGATGAATACACATTTCTTAAACGACCCGTTGTTATAATTAATGATAAAATATTTGTTGGTAGTGAGAAGAAAACGGTGGAGGCGCTGAAACAGGCACTTAAATAAGCAATAGGATTAATAATTGTGCTGCCACAATTCGTAGAATCATAGTAAGCGGATACACGGTGGCATAAGTAACCGAAGGTATATCGCTTCCGGTACACCTGGTCGCAAAGGCCAATGCAGGTGGGTCGGTGGAAGCACCTGCCAATAATCCACAAATTTCAAAATACGTTTTCCTGAAATATTTGCGGGCAATAAATCCAACCAATAGTAAGGGAACAACGGTGATTATAACGCCCATACCAATCCAGGTCCAGCCACTGCCATTTTCAAACGCAACGGATAAATTTTTACCACTACTCAGTCCCACACTGGCTAAAAATAAACTGATACCAAGTTCCCGTATCATCAGGTTGGCACTGTTGGTGGTATAATTATTCAGGTATAAAAGGTTACCAAAACGGCTTAATGTTAATGCAATAATCAAGGGACCTCCTGCCATACCAATTTTTACCGGTACCGGCATATTGGGAAAATAAAATGGGATGCTGCCCAGGATAACTCCCAGTACGATCCCCATAAAGATGGGGGCCAGGTCAGGAGCTTCTAATTTTTTTAATGAATTACCTACTGCTTTTGTTGCTAACTGTACTCCTTCTTTTGTTCCAACTACTTTTATTGTATCACCCAGTTGCAGGAAAATATCACCATGGGGGACTATTTCAATACCTGCACGGCTCAGCCGGGTCAATGTAAAATCATGCTGGTGCAATTCAGGAATATCGCCTAATCGTTTATGCGTAATGGCTGACCGTGTTACCACAATATTTGTTGAAATCAAATCACTCTCTTTGGCAGTTTTTAAGTTGATACTGCTTTGCGGCCCTATTAAAAGTTTAAGTTGTTCCACTTCCTGTTTAGAGGCAACAATCAGTAACACATCATTTGCTGAAAGAATAATATCGGGAGTAGGAGTAATGATTTCTCCGTTATGATACATTCTTGATACGACTACATGCTCTTTCAATAAACCGAACAATGTCCGGAGCGGTTGTCCAACTAATTGTTTGTTTTCTAAATTCAGGTGAACGGAAACCGGGCGGTTGGCCCGCAACACTCCCAGTTTGCGGTGCAGCTCCTGCTCTTTATCTATTTGAACATGGAATATTTTTTTTAATACTAATAAAGAACCAATAATGCCAAACACCCCTAACGGATAGGTGACAGCATAGGCCAGGGTGATCAATGATTTGTCCGACATTGTAGATTGTAAATCATTGGCAGTGGCCTGTGCAGCGGCCAGCCCCGGAGTATTGGTAACAGCACCACTCATTACGCCTGTCATGACTGAAATGCTGTTGCCGCTAACGGAATAAAGAATAAGAGTGATAATAACACCTGTTGCAACAATAGCGAGGGCAAGCAAATTATTGGTTATTGCATTTTTTTTCAGGGAGGCCCAGAAACCAGGACCTACCTGCAAACCGATGGAGTAAACAAATAAGATAAGGCCAAACTCTTTTATAAAATGTTCGGTATTTAGATCAATCTCTACGCCGAGATAAGAAAAAATGAGGCCGGTAAATAAAACCCAGGTGATGCCCAATGATATGCCGCCAATCTTAATACGACCCAACCAGATGCCGATGGCAATCACCAGTCCATAGATGATGACTGATTGTGCAATAGAGGCTTTTGTAAAAAGATCATAGAACCATTCCGGCATAATAAGTATTCAATACAATGTACATCATTCATCATAAACAGGCAGCAGACAATTTTCCTGCTGCACTGGTTATGATTCTTAAAAGGGGCAAGCAAGTGATCGCAGAGGTCAGCTTCTCTCCGGTTCTAATCCCCAATGTTCGGGAGAACGCCATAAAGCAGAGAGGAGTAATTCCCGCATAAAGAAAAATTCTTTAGGCAGTTTATCGTACATACGTTCAAACAATTCTTCGTGTGATAATAATTCCTGTTTACCGGGTTCACGGTCCACCGTCATAATTTTTGCAAAGTCTTCTTTGGTAAAACTTTCCAGGCCCGTCCAATCCATATCCTCGTATCGTGGCATCCAGCCGATAGGGCTTTCTACAGAGGATGCTTTACCCCGGATACGTTCCACTATCCATTTTAATACACGGATGTTTTCTCCAAAACCAGGCCACAAAAATTTGCCATTTTCATCTTTGCGGAACCAGTTGACACCAAAAATTCTTGGTGCATTCGGGAGGTCACGGCCAAACTGCAGCCAGTGATTTACATAGTCACCAATATGATAACCCATAAAGGGCAGCATGGCAAACGGGTCACGGCGAACCTTACCCGTTTCACCAAAAGCAGCCGCTGTTGTTTCACTACCCATAGTGGTGGCGAGGTATACACCAAAGTTCCAGTTGAAAGATTGATATACTAGCGGAATACCTGTACTTCTCCTGCCGCCAAAAATGAATCCTGCAATAGGCACACCATTGGGATTATCCCAATCGCTGTCTATAGCCGGGTTTTGGTAAGCCGGTGCTGTAAATCTTGAATTAGCATGTGCAGCAGGTTTACCACTTTTCGGATCCCAGGGTTTGCCATGCCAGTCGATCAATCCCTCTGGCGGTTCTTTGGTTAATCCTTCCCACCAGATATCTTTATCGGGTGTGATAGCCACATTGGTAAAAATAGTATTGGCCTTAATGCTTTCCATGGCGTTAGGATTGGTATGGTAATTAGTACCGGGAGCCACACCAAAATAGCCGGCTTCAGGATTGATGGCATACAAACTGCCATCTTCTCCTTTATGTATCCAGGCAATATCATCACCCACGGTGGTTACTTTCCACCCTTCAAATTCTTTGGGTGGTATCAGCATGGCAAAATTTGTTTTACCACAGGCACTGGGAAATGCAGCTGCTACATAGGTCTTTTGTTTATCGGGAGATTCCACACCCATGATAAGCATATGCTCTGCCAGCCAGCCTTCTTCTCTTCCCATGGTAGATGCAATGCGAAGGGCAAAACATTTTTTACCCATCAATGCATTACCACCGTATCCGCTTCCGTAGGAAACGATAGATCTTTCTTCGGGAAAATGAGATATATATTTAACGTCAGGATTGCAGGGCCATTTTTTATCCTGCTCACCGGTCTGCAACGGGGCACCGATAGAGTGAAGACATTTTACATACTCCTTTGTTTTTAAAAAGGGCAATACATCCTTTCCCATCCGGGTCATAATCCGGGTATTCACCACTACATATTCGGAATCGGTTATCTGCACGCCATACCTGGAGAGGGAAGAGCCGAGAGGTCCCATACAAAAAGGAATTACATATAATGTGCGGCCCTTCATACAACCCTTCATTAATCCTTCCAGGATCTTTTTCATTTCGATGGGGTCCATCCAATTGTTGGTAGGTCCGGCATTTTCTTTGCGCAAACTGCAGATAAATGTTTTGTCTTCTACCCGGGCCACATCACTGGGGTCGCTGAAACAGGCGAAACTATTCGGTCTTTTTTCAGGATTTAATGGAATAAAAGTTCCTTTATCAACGAGCAGTTTGCACAGCCGGTCATATTCTTCTTTTGAGCCATCGCACCAATGAACAAAGTCTGCTTCACAAAACCGGGAAACATTATTTACCCATGTTTTCAGTTCTTCCCGTGCAGGAGCTGTTTCCATGGTAAAAAAGTTGGATGGTTGAGTCATAGTTCTATAATTTAAAACGGGAATTTAAAAAAAGGCAGGCAATCGCAATGCTGAAACGAAGAATTTATTTCAGCGATGTAAAAATGGTAAACTATTCTGCTGTCATTACTGCTATATATCATAACGTAATATGATGTTTATTAGTTAGCCGATTAATTTTTTAAATCAAAAAACGATAAATAGATTATGCAGCCTGTGGCTTTGTTTCCTTTTTAAATACAAGATAGGCTATCAGCAGACTCAGCAGCATAAATAAGGAAGCCAGTAAAAACGAAATACCAGGAAAATGAAACGGGGCCTTGTCACCGGTAAAATACGTAAACAGGTTGTTCATCATCAACGGACCGATGATAGTGGTAAGGCTCATCAGGCTGGTTAAGGCACCCTGCAATTCCCCCTGTTGGGCCGGAGACACATGTTGCGCCAGGGTGGCTTGTAAAGATGGCCCGGCAATTCCTCCAAGGCAATAAGGAATAAGAAAAGCAAACATCATCCAACCTTGTGTGGCAAAAGCGAACAACAACAGGCCGGCAGAATAAAGCAACAAACCGAGGTAAATACTTTTCGCATTACCCAGTTTTGGATTAATGACCCTCGTTAAACCACCCTGCACGGCGCCTACCAGTAATCCTACAACCGCCAGTGATATACCTACCATACCTTCTGACCAGTTAAACCGGTAGATGGTGAAAAAACTCCAGTTGCCCTGTACCGCCTGGGCAGCCAGATAGATTAAAAAATAGGAAATAGCCAGGCTGCCTATACCCGGTGTTCTTTTCAAAAACTGTAAGGAACCTAAAGGATTAGCCCTTTTCCATTCANNCGGCGGTTCTCTTTACTTAATGATTCAGGTAAAACAAAATAACCATACAGGCCATTCAGCAAACAGAGAGCTGCTGCTGCATAAAAGGGAGCCCGGACACCTAAGCCCGCCAATAAACCGCCTACTGCAGGTCCGATGACAAAGCCTAAACCGAAAGCAGCGCCAATCATCCCAAAATTTTTTGCCCTTGTCTCCGCTGTACTTACATCAGCAATATAGGCGGCAGCCGTGGTGAAGCTGGCGCCGGTAATGCCGGCGATGATGCGGCCAACAAACAGCCATCCATAGGTTGGTGCCAATGCCAGGAAAATGTAATCAATACCAAAGCCCAGTAACGATGACAGCAAAACAGGTCTTCGTCCATATTTATCACTCAGGTTTCCAATAACCGGCGCAAAAATAAATTGTGTAATGGCATAGGCCGACAATAACAGGGCGCCATAAGAGCTGGCTTCGTTCACTTCAATTCCTTTCAGTGATGAAATCAGTTTGGGCATCACCGGAATGATCAATCCCCAGCCCATCACATCAATCAACAGGGTAATGAATATAAAACCTACAGCTGCTTTTCGGGGACTCGCCATATAACTAAGTTGGTCAGCAAAGTTGTACGATTTTTAGTTCCGGTAAGATAATTTCTCAGCGAAGGGAGTCCACAGGTATAATAAAAAAGCCAATGACCGTTTTAAGTAACGGCCATTGGCTAATTCAACATTAAAAAATCAAGAAACTATTTTAATGTTCTCATATAATTTACAACAGCCCACATATCATTGGCAGCGGGAATTTTTGTTTTATAAGAAGGCATGTCTTTACGGCCCTTTTCTGTTTTATAATATAATGAACCATCTGTTTGTGACTGGAAAGAAGCTTTAGTGAAATCGCCACATTCGGTATCCAGTTGTGAAGCTTTAGGACCATCACCTTTTCCTTTTGTTCCATGGCATGACTTACAATGCTGATTATACAGCGTTTTGCCAGTAACTAAGGATTCTGCATTTCCCTTAAGGGGGTTTACTTTGTTTTTATATGTATCAGGAACAGGCCATGGATCCTGATATGTTGATTTAGGAATAAAAGCCATTAAGGCAATAGCAAATATTCCGGCAAAGAGTACTGAGAATTTCGTTTTCATTTTTTTCATTTTTTTCTGTATTTAAAAGAGTGTTCAAGTTACATATTAGTTGCATCAGTTGGTGGATGAGGCTGTTCTTTTCTTAGTCTGAATAATTCATAAATGATAACAATATAGTGGCCCCATACAGCCACCATCAGGATAATAAAGGTAATCAACATCCACATAGGAGGATTTGAACTCCACAAAGCCCTTGGTTGGTCTTCTATCTTGTTCGAAACAGAGGTGCCCCATTGCTGTACGACAGAAGCTTCCAGGTTGCCATAAGTTTCATTTTCATCCAGCTTTGCAATCAGGGTAAGGTTGCCTTTGGCATCGCCTGGCAAATTAGCAGGAAACTCCACGGATGCCTCTCCATTTTCATCAGTTGTGCCCTCACCTACTTTTAAAGGCAGGAACAATCTTTTTACAAAAATGCCAACTGCGGCTTCCGG
>MTKZ01017200.1_pt1 | contig 48688 bp, 47 predicted proteins | sample 1042781 | NCBI WGS metagenome assembly MTKZ01 (sample SAMN06212207, study PRJNA360539) | anaerobic digester metagenome | biome: Wastewater treatment plant; material: sludge; isolation source: anaerobic digester fed with sludge from wastewater treatment plant | place: Denmark: WWTP Viborg ...
AAGCATGGCTTGAAGTTTCCTTCTTCGCCTTCTTGGCACACCCTATACGGGATCTCGTTCTTCACAGTGCCCCCGCACCGTCATCCCGTAATGCTCCTATACGGGATCTCATCTCTTCTAGTTTGGTCCTCTCGCTATGAAAGAACGTGATTCTGAGTCAAGCTCAGAATGACGGAAAGGGGTTGTCATCGCGTAATAGCACCGTGCCGTCATCCCGTAATGCTCCTATACGGGATCTCATCTCTTCAGTCTCTCCCTCTCTACTCTTCTCGTGCTCCTTGTGAATATCAGACTCCTTTTTTCCACATGGAGATATTCGCAGAAGCTGAAAAACTGGCAGGCCTGGACAAAAAGGGATTGTGGAGCGATGAAAACTTTTCCGCCACACCGCCCGAGCCCCTCTACGACCCGGTAGTGTACATAACGAACACCGGGGAGAAATACCACCAGTACCACTGCCAGCATCTGTTCCAGAGCAAGATAGCGATAAAACTGTCCGAGGCCGTTAGAATGGGCTATGAACCGTGCAGCGTCTGCAGGCCCGCTGTGGTGTATGTCGGGTATTGAGGCTTGAGTCTGTTTAATCAATCTGATCGAGGGGTCAGCACGAAAAGGATGTAGATATGAGGTGCGGAAGCCCTAGACTAAAATCGGTATTTGACTTTATTTCAGCAAGGACTAATTTTGCAGAATCTGGCTTTGAGATCGTGTGTTTTGTAGAACAATGACACTTATCGGATATACAGATAAAAGGTTTTCGAAGCGGTGTTTGTTTTTGAATGTAAAAAACGATTATAATAATCTCGAAAATGGCTGATTTATCCAGGTCTTCTCCACAGATCGATGTTAATATGGTTCTAAAAGGCACAAAAAAAAGCGTTCAGCATCTCCGCTAAAGTAAATCATTCAATACTCTTGATGTGTTCATCGAAATATATGCAGAAGACGATTTTATAAGCGAAATCCAGGAATGGAGGAGCCATCGTGGAAGAGAAGAAGAAAAACGGTGCGAATCTAGGCTTTGAAGAAAAGCTCTGGCAAGCGGCCGACAAGCTGAGAGGCAACATGGACGCTGCTGAATACAAGCATGTGGTCCTCGGACTAATATTCCTCAAATACATATCCGATGCCTTTGAAGAAAAGTATGCCGACCTCAAGTCAAGAGAAGAAACGGAATTCACCGACCCCGAAGACCCCGACGAATACCTTGCCGACAACATCTTCTGGGTGCCTGCCAAGGCTAGATGGTCAAACATAAAGACCTCGGCCAAGAAGCCTGAGATAGGAAGGATTATCGATGAAGCGATGGAGGCTCTCGAAAAGGAGAACGACACGCTGGCCGGAGTCCTGACAAAGGATTACTCCAGAGAATCGCTCGACAAAAGGCGGCTCGGCGAACTTATAGATCTGATCAGCACGATAGGCCTTGGAGACAAAGAGAGCCAGACCAAAGATGTACTAGGCCGGGTTTACGAATACTTCCTCGGAAAATTCGCCGATGCCGAAGGAAAGAACGGCGGGCAGTTTTACACTGCAAAGTGCATTGTAGAACTCCTTGTTGAAATGATCGAACCGTATAAGGGCAGAATCCTCGACCCGTGCTGCGGCTCAGGCGGAATGTTCGTTCAGAGCGAGAAATTCATACAATCACACGGAGGGAGAAGAACCGACGTCTCGATATACGGTCAGGAGTCGAACAGCACAACCGTTAAGCTTGCAAAGATGAACATGGCTATCAGACAGATAGATGCAAAGATCGAATACGGCGACTCCTTCCACAACGACAAGTTCAAAGATCTACGCGTAGATTACCTTCTGGCTAATCCTCCCTTCAACGACAGCGACTGGGGCGGCAACTCTCTTAGAGACGATGTCAGATGGAAGTTCGGCATCCCTCCTGCGGGAAATGCCAACTACGCCTGGATACAGCATTTCATAAGCCATCTCGCGCCAAACGGAATCGCCGGTTTCGTAATGGCTAACGGCTCGCTCTCTTCAAATCAATCAGGAGAAGGCGATATAAGAAAAAACATAATCGAAGCAGATCTCGTCGACTGCATAGTGGCCCTCCCCGGTCAACTTTTCTACAACACGATGATCCCCGTTTGCCTCTGGTTCGTCTCCCGGGACAGACAGAACAACAAGTTCAGAGACAGAAGGGGAGAAACGCTCTTCATGGACGCAAGAAAGCTCGGCGAAATGATAGATCGTAAACATAAAACGTTGACGGAAGAGGATATAAAGAAAATCGCGGACACCTATCACACCTGGCGCGGGGAGATGGCTTCTATGGAAACCGGGCAAATGCTTCTTGCCGCCGAGCAATCGACGATAGAGAACTACCTGAAGGAATCGGGCGAGAGAGAAGAGCCTGAAGGTTACGAAGATATTCCCGGCTTCTGTAAAACGGCAACGATTGATGAGATAAGAAAGAATAGCTATATCCTGACCCCTGGCCGTTACGTAGGCATGGAAGAGATCAAAGACGACGGCATTCCGTTTGAGGAAAAGATGGCCGAACTTTCAGCCACCCTCTACGAGCAGTTCGCCGAAGCTGCCCGGCTCGAAGCCGCTATCAAAAGGAATTTAGAGGTTTTGGGCTATGGCCAATAACCAGGAAGGCTTCAACTTCAGCACCCTGGTCACTGCTATTCACCAGGTAGACGAAAACATGGCTGCGCAGGCCGGGCGGGCGGTCAATGTCAGCCTGACCCTTCGAAACTGGATGATCGGCGCCTATATTGACAAATATGAACTTAACGGTTCGGACCGGGCGGATTACGGTGACAAGCTCCTTTCGGAACTGGCAAAGCGGCTGACAGGCATCAATGTGAGTAATTGCAATCGCCGCCAGCTCTATCGTTACCTACGTTTTTACCGGCTTTATCCTCAAATTGTGGGGACACTGTCCGCACAATTGAAAACCATGCTGCCTGCGGACTTACATGGAATTGAAAAAGTGGGGACACCGTCCCCACAATTGAAAATCCCACCGGAAAAACTCGTATATCGGCTTTCATACAGCCATCTGGAATTGATCGTGGATCTTGACGATCCTCTCAAACGGACCTTTTACGAGATCGAGTGCATCCGGGGAAACTGGTCGGTGCGGGAGCTCAAACGGCAGATCGGCAGCCTCTACTATGAGCGTTCCGGGTTATCGGAAAACAAAGAAAAACTGGCAGAACTGGTCCAATCAGGGACGGAAAAGAGCGAACCGAAACTGGCTGTCCGCGATCCCTATGTTTTCGAGTTTCTCGGGATAAAGTCCTGTGAGGCTATGAGGGAGTCCGATCTGGAGGATCAGCTCCTGAATAAACTACAGGATTTCCTTTTGGAGCTTGGCCACGGATTCTGCTTTGAAGCCCGCCAGAAGCGGATCCTGATCGGTGATACACACGGTTTCGTTGACCTGGTTTTCTACCACCGCATCCTTAAATGCCATGTGCTGGTGGAGTTGAAGGTCGAGTCCTTTAGCCACGAAAACCTCGGACAGCTCAACACCTATGTGAGCTGGTACCGGAAAAACATGATGGCCGACGGAGACAAGTCGCCAGTGGGCATTCTGCTCTGCACGCAAAAAGACCATGCCCTGGTGGAATACGCCCTGGCAGGTATGGACAACCACCTGTTCGTCTCCAAGTACCAGCTCGAACTGCCCCGCAAAGAAGAAATACAGAAATTTCTGGAAGAGAAGATGCGGGAGGTGGGGGAATGAAGAGAGAAGACACGCTCTGTGAGCAGTTTATTGAAGCGGATCGGCTAGAAGCCACTATCAAGAGGAATTTGGAGGTCTTGGGGTATGGGGGGTGAATGGCAGACCAAATCTATAGAGGAAATTGCAGCCCCTGAACCGCGTGCTCTTGCGATGGGTCCTTTTGGATCGAACATTAAGACAGATAATTTCGTGCCTGAAGGTGTGCCGATAATACGGGGCCAGAATCTAAATGCAGAGCGTTTTAATGATTCAGGGTTCGTTTACCTAACTGAAAAAAAGGCTGATGAACTGGCTGCATCCAATGCGTTTTCTGGAGATTTGGTTTTTACTCACCGAGGAACTCTGGGCCAAGTAGGTATTATTCCTTCGCATTCAAAATACGATAGGTATATTGTATCGCAAAGCCAGATGAAGTTGAAATGTGATAGAAGCAAAGTAGAGCCTCTGTTTATCTTCTATTTTTTTAGAGCTCCACAAGGGCAAAATGAACTACTTTCAAACGCTTCTACGACAGGTGTTCCAGCTATTAGTCGTCCACTAACCACCCTCAAGTCAATCAGGCTTCCAATTCCCCCTCTTCCCGAACAACGCGCCATAGCCCATATCCTCGGGTCTCTGGACGACAAGATCGAATTGAACCGCCGGATGAACCAGACGCTGCAGGCGATGGCCCGGGCCATCTTCAAGCACTGGTTTATAGACTTCGAATTCCCCAATGAAAACGGCGAACCTTACAAATCCTCCGGCGGCGAAACGATCAACTCCCCCCTCGGCCCTATTCCAAAAGGGTGGAGAATTGGAAGAATTGAAGATGTGTGTGAGTTTTCATATGGTAAAGCACTAAAGGCTGATAAACGAATTCAGGGTAGGATTCCAGTTTACGGATCAAACGGACAAATAGGATGGCACAACGAAAGTCTAGTGTCAGGACCTGGGATAATAGTCGGTAGAAAAGGTAATCCAGGGCTAATACATTGGTCTAAAGAAGACTTCTTCCCAATAGACACCACATTTTATGTTGTTCCAAGAGTTGGCAAATCCATTATGCACTTTCTTTATTTTGCGCTTAAACACGTTGATTTGCCGAGGCTTTCTGCTGATTCAGCGGTACCGGGACTTAATAGAAACATTGCTTATATGCAGCAATTGGTGATTCCGACTGAACAATTGTTGCGAGATTTCGAAAACCGAATCAGCATCATCTTTGATCTGTTACAGACAAACTGTTGGCAAAACCAATCCCTTTCAGAACTCCGAGACTCTCTCCTCCCGAAACTCGTGTCAGGAGAAATCAGAGTTCCTGTCTCCGAGAAAGAAGACGATCAATTGTAGAGGCGGAAGGCCATTCGCCGACGTGAGAAGCGGCAATCGCGAAAGATATGGGGTGATTCCAGTGCCAAAGGCAATGACTGAATCGGAAATTGAAGAGATTGCTCTGGATATCCTGACGGAGATCGGGTATGAAAGGATCTACGGGCCGGATATTTCACCAGACGGTGACTCTCCCGAACGTAGCACATACAGGGATGTCGTTCTGATCGAGCACCTCCGTAGATCTCTGGCTAGAGTCAATCCCCACATACCCCTGGACGGCATAGATAAAGCCGTGAGAAGGATTGTTGCACAAGAGAGTCCGGATATCGTCGAGAACAACAAGAGCTTTCACAAATATCTGACTGATGGCGTGGATGTCGAATACCGCAGAAAGGACGGAAAGACCACTTGGGACAAGGTCTGGCTTTTCGATTTCGAAGATCCACTGAACAACGAATTCCTCGCCGTAAACCAGTACACGGTAATGGGCCTGAAGGAGCGAAGGCCGGACATCGTTCTCTTCGTCAACGGACTTCCGATAGTCGTTATCGAGCTGAAGAACCTCGCAGACGAGAACGCCTCGATCTGGTCGGCCTTTAACCAACTGGAGACCTACAAGTCTCAGATTCCCTACCTCTTCAGATTCAATGAAGCGCTGATTATCTCCGACGGAATAGAAGCAAGGGCCGGCACATTGACATCTGACAGAGAACGTTTCATGCCCTGGAAGACGATTGACGGGAAAGAGGTTATCGAGCTGAGTCCCGAGCTTCAGAAAATAGAGGAGTTACAAAAGTACAGGCTGGATAACGGACCGGTGTTCTCTCTAAACGAAGAGACAGCCGTGGTCGAAGAAATCGAGCTCAAACCATGGATCTCGAAGGATATACCCGTCCAGAAGCGCCCGCAGATGGAGGTCCTCCTCAAGGGAATGCTGAACAAAAGGGTCCTTCTCGATCTTATCAGGCACTTCATCGTTTTCGAGACTTCTGATCACAGAACTCTGAAGAAAATGGCGGCATATCATCAGTATCATGCCGTGAACAAGGCGGTGGAATCTACCCTGAAGGCAACCTCTCCGATCGGGGACAGGCGATGCGGAGTCATCTGGCATACTCAGGGCAGCGGCAAGAGTCTTTCGATGGTTTTCTATACCGGGAAATTAGTTCTTCAGATGGATAACCCAACCATAGTATTGATCACAGACAGGAACGATCTGGACGATCAGCTTTTCAATACATTTTCGGGAGGGGTCGAGCTTCTGCGACAGACCCCGGTGCAGGCAGAATCTAGGGAAGACCTCAAGGAGAAGCTCAAAGTAGCCTCGGGAGGAATTGTCTTCACCACAGTGCAGAAATTCCTGCCCGACACCAGGAACGAGTCATACCCGTTGCTTTCAGATAGGAGCAATATAGTGGTGATTGCAGATGAAGCGCACAGGAGCCAGTATGACTTCATCGATGGATTTGCTAGGCACATGAGAGACGCCCTTCCAAACGCTTCATTCATAGGTTTCACGGGAACTCCTATAAGCCTCTCTGACAGGGACACGAGAAACGTGTTCGGGGACTACATCGATGTTTACGATATAGAGCAGTCCGTAAAGGACGGAGCGACAGTGAAGATCTACTACGAAAGCAGGATCGCAAAGCTCGATCTAGATGAAAACGAGATGCCTCACATAGACAGGGATATCGAGGAGGTTACTGAAGGTAAAGAGCAGTCTGAGAAAGAGAGATTGAAATCGAAATGGGCCGCTCTGGAGGCCGTGGCCGGAACTGAGAAGAGGCTTGGAAGAATCGCGGCCGATCTAGTCGATCATTTCGAGAAGAGACAGGAAGTCAATATAGGAAAGGGAATGATCGTCTGCATGAGCAGGCGGATCTGTGTCGATCTCTACAATGAGATAATCAAGTTGAGGCCACACTGGCACAGCGAAGACGATAAGAAGGGCGCGATCAAGATCGTCATGTCAGGTTCTGCCAGCGACGATCCTGGCTGGCAGCAGCATATAAGAACGAGAAAGCAACGAGAAGAGATTTCCAAGCGTTTCAAGGATCCGGAGGACCCCCTTCAGCTGGTAATCGTCAGGGATATGTGGCTGACCGGCTTCGACGTTCCATGTCTCCATACGATGTATATCGACAAGCCGATGCACGGGCATACCCTGATGCAGGCCATCGCAAGGGTCAATAGAGTCTTCAGAGATAAGCCGGGTGGACTCGTCGTCGATTATATCGGAATAGCGGAGGATCTGAGAGAGGCTCTTGCAGACTATACGGGAAGTGGTGGGAAGGGAAAAATCAAAGTCGATCAGAGTGAAGCCGTTGCCGTGTTGCTCGAGAAATTCGATGTTCTCACCGCCATGTTCTATAGATTCGACTACAAGGGATTCTTTTCGATCGACAAAAGTGAAAAGCTAGCGTTCGTCATGTGGACGGCCGATCACATACTCGGACTGGAGAACGGAAAAGAAAGGTTCGTCAAGTATGTGACAGAGCTCTCGAAGGCTTTCGCGCTGGCCGTTCCAGCACAGGAAGCTGTGGCGATCACGGACGATGTCGCCTTTTTCCAGATGGTCAGGGCATCGATACTCAAGAAATCTCCGGAGAATGGTACGAAACCGATAGACTACAACGCCGCGATAAAACAGATCGTCTCTAGGGCGATTGTCTCCGAAGGGGTCGTGGACCTGTTTCAATCAATCGGGGTCGAGAAACCGGAGATCTCGATACTCTCAGAGAAGTTTCTAGCTCAGTTGAGAGAGATTCCCCAGAAGAATCTGGCGGTGGAAATGCTGAAGAAGCTACTAAACGATGAGATCAAAAACTTCTCGAGAACTAACCTTATACAGTCTCGCGCTTTTTCCGAGATGCTTAGGAAAAGCATCATCAAATACAAGAACAGGCAACTTGAAACGGCCAGGATCATCGAGGAATTGATAGAATTGGCCAAGATGATGCAACAGGCTCGAAAACGTGGCGAAGAGCTTGGACTAACCGACGACGAACTGGCCTTTTACGATGCGCTGTCTGAGAACAAAAGCGCAGTCGATATCATGGGAGACGAAAAGCTCAAAGTTATAGCGGTGAAGCTCTTAGATACAATGAGGAAGAGCATATCCATCGACTGGACCCTTAGAGAAAACGTCAAAGCAAGACTGAGAACCCAGATCAAGCGAATTCTCAAAAAGTTCGGTTACCCACCCGATCTGCAACAGCAGGCAGTCAAAACGGTGCTCGAACAGGCCGAATACATCTGCCGCGACTGGACAGGGAATGAGTGATCAACTGATAGCAGTGACCAATGCGGTTTTCTTGACGAAAAAGATGTTCGGTAGAAAGGAGGGCGGAATAATCCGGAATAATCGGTAATCTACAACAGACTCCTTTTTTCCATACTCATACTCACAATCTCTGAGAAGGCAAAGACAGGATGCAGATGGAGGGCCACGTAAACAGGGTCAGACTCCTGTTCTTTCGGATCTGGAAGAGAAAGATATCTTAAGACTTTCAATGACCTGCAGCAAGATGAGAAACGAACAGGAGCGAATACAATCCGGTTTTTTTCAGTCAAAAGAAATGAAGTGTACAAGAGCAAAAAAACAACAGACAAATTGCGTGAATCCCTTTCCAGACCTAAGGTTGAAACACCTCCGAGCTACTACGAAATCCAGCAAAACACCTGGTGACACGCTCACAATCTTCACAAATTCTATAACCCTTTTAGGGCAATGAACTCGTGCATTTTGTTTACCTACCTCATGTCGAACTCGGGTAGATCATTTAATACCATCGAGTCTAACTTTTCTAAAAAAAGACCCGGCAGCGATTCGCCGGGTCTTTTCATATGGTTCGGTTCGATCTCAGTAAGTTTCGCAGAAAAGTTCGAAGTAGCTTTTCGGGTGCTTGCAGGCCGGGCATACATCGGGCGCCTCTTTAGCCTCGAGAATGTAGCCGCAGTTCCCGCATTTCCACAACACTTTCTCTTCTCTCTTGAAGACTTTACACTTCTCGATATTATCGAGCAGTTTCAGGTACCTGGCTTCGTGTCTGTTCTCCACCTTCGCGATCTGTCTGAAGCTGTTGGCGACATCCTTGAAGCCTTCCTTTTCGGCCACATCGGCAAATTCCGGGTACAGCATAGTCCACTCTTCGTTTTCCCCGGCCGCGGCGGCCTTGAGATTCTCTCTGGTGGTTCTCAGCTCTACCGGGTAATCGGCATCGACATGTACCGTTATCGGCAGTTCGCTGGCCATTCCTTCGAGGATGTGTTTGAAAAACACTTTCGCGTGTTCTTTCTCGTTATCGGCGGTCTCGGTGAAAATCGCGGCTATCTGCTCGTAGCCTTCCTTTTTCGCGACGGAAGCGTAGAACGTATAGCGATTCCTCGCCTGCGATTCTCCCGCAAAGGCCTTCATAAGGTTTTCGAGTGTTTTTGTGCCTTTAAGATTCATTGATTCACCCCCAGGTTTGAGATATTTTTTTGGTTTTCTTGTCCGATCGGTTGGATTTGCCATGGAAATCATTACTCTTTTTATAGTATATTATAAGTTACTTTGTTTTGTTCGATCAATCCGGCAAGATAGTTAATTCTTCTCTTCAAATTGACCTGCCGAGTCGATTCCAAAGTTTTCATTTTCAACGTTTCCGGCCGGTTCCACATGGACATGCACATCGTACACGCTCTCATTACCTTCAATTATCGCCTTCTCTACGTTCTTCGCCAGCGCGTGTGCCTTTCTGACCGTGAGCAGCGGATCAACCTCTATATCCAGATCGACCAGGTATTTGTAGCCCATTTTCCTCACCCTTACCTTGTGAGGATTCTGAACGCCGGGAACTCTGGAGACGGCTTCGAAGATTATGTTGTATATATCGTCACCGGGTTTGAGACCGTCCATGAGCTCGAAGTTGGTCTCCCAGAAGATTCCGACGGCCGTTTTTATAACCATGGCCGAGACCACCAGGCCGACCAGCGTGTCTATTATCTGGAAATCCGTGAAGCTAACCAGAATAGAGCCGAGAAGAACGGACAGGGATATTGTTATATCCGATCTCATGTTCAGGGCATCGGCCATGAAGACCGATGAGTCGATTTTTCTGGCTATCGCCAGCTTGTATCTGTATAGCGCGTACTTCCCGATCGCCGAGATCAAAGCCACCGTAACCACCAGCGGCAGATTCTCAACCGACGAGCTTCCCGAAAAGAGCTTCTCGATGGAACTCATCGCCAGTTGAGCGCCGGCGAAAAAGATGACCATCGATACTATCTTCGACGCTACGGCGTCGGCTCTCTCATGACCGTATGGGTGCTGCGCGTCCGGCGGTTTGTTGGAGACCGAGGTCGATACCAGAGTTATAAGGGACGTCAGTATGTCCGTCGACGAGTCCATGCCGTCGGCCAGTATCGCGACGCTTCCGGTGAGGAAACCGGTCAACAACTTCATAACCGCCAGAATGGCGTTGCCGATCACGCCGAAGATCGATCCGATCCTCGCTATCGAGGCTCTATCTTTATTCATTGAGCACCTCTATCGCGCTCGAGAGGCTCGCCAGGCTCCATCTGCCCCTGAGTCTTTCCAGTGTTCCATTTATCACAACGGGAGTTCCGGCCGTGTCGAGCGTCGCTCTCGAGCTGCCTGTGTTATGGTACAGAAAAGCGTTTCCTTTGCTCCCGTGGAGGTTGATCCTTACCAGATCCTTCTTTCTGCTTATACTTTTGATCGTGGTGAATCTGAGCCAGGGATTATCCCTCCTGAATCTCAGTATATTTTTGAAACGCTCGAAGTAGCTTCCCGCTATACCGCTCTGCGCCTGGAAGGATACGCCGCTGTGCGGGCGGTTCTTTCCCAAAGCCTTCCATTCGGTCTGGCCGGGTCCATATCCGTTTTCGTACCAGAGGTGCGGTTCCAGCTGCTCTTCGTTGAAGTACTCGTCGTAGACCCCTTCCATTCCCAGCTCTTCTCCGTAGTACAGGAAGGGCAGTCCCGGGAGAGTGAGCAGCACGGTAAGCGCCAGAAGCGCCAGATCCCTGTCGCCATTCATTGAGCTGACGAGCCTCGTCATATCGTGGTTGGTCAGGAAAGTGCCAGACTCGTAACTGCGTCTGGATCTGAAAAATCTCTGCATGTCCGTCTTCAGAGCCTTTACGAGCGACACGGCGTTCCTGGAAGCTATCGCCAGCTTCAGATCTTCGGCCAGGGGGAAGTTGAAACCGATCCCGAAGATGCTCGAGTACATATCCACGATTCGGGCGTCGTCCCAGACCTCGCTAACGAAGAGGCAATCGGGGGAGATCGCGCGGCAGTGGGAAGTCATCTCCTTCCAGAAGGCGATGTTCCTGCTGTGCTGATACTCGCAAATGCCCTTCTCGACCGAGAAATCGAAGATGTGTTTGGCCGCGTCGAACCTGAACCCATCGAATCCCACCGAAAGCCAGAAAGTCAAAACCTCTTTTATCTGTTGCCATAGAGAAGGAGACTCGAAGTTGAGATCGGGACTCCCCGGTCCGAAGAGCGCATATACCCACCGGCCCGAGTAGTTAGACCAGACCTGTTGATTATCCCAGTGGCGGCGCGCCTTAAGCCACTCTTCATTTTGCAGAAAGAGATACCAGTCGCGGTACGGCTTCTCGCCGTCCAGGGCCTTCAAAAACCATTCATGGCTGGGCGATGTGTGGTTGAGCGGGAGATCTAGAATTACTTTGAGCTCTCTTTTATGCGCGCCGTAAAGGAAGTTTCTCAAGTCCTTCAGGTCTCCATAGATCGGATTTATGGCGAAGAAATCCGTTACGCTGTACCCGTGGTAAGCGGGAGATTGCATTATGGGAAGCAGCCAGATTCCTTCCATCCCGAGTTCGGCTATGTAGTCGAGCTTCATTTCGGCTCCCTTCAGGTCGCCTATTCCATCGCCGTTTCCGTCGTAGAAGGAACGGAGATAAAGCTCATAGAACAAAGTTCTTCCCTCCAGTCAGCATGAATTAATTTGGACCGGTTAACTCAACATTAGAATCTTACATCTTATCACAGTTGTTGGGTTATTTCTTGTGATAGAATTTTCTCTAGCCCCGGTAGAAGGAGATGGAATCGAATGTTGATTGAAGAGTTGCTCGGCAAGGGCGAAAAGATGAACGCCAGCGATGTTCACATAACCTGTAGAGGGAGCGTTATGTACAGAGTGGATGGCGAGCTGGTTCAGGATGTATTTCTGACGGACGATATAATGATGAGGAAGATCCTCTCGGAGCTTCAGGGCCTCACCAACGAAAAGTTCGAAGAGTCGGGAAAGAAAGAGATCGATTTCTCTTTCGGGTTCGGTTCCTCGCGGGTGAGGGGCAATTTCTTCTATTCAAACAAGCTGCCGGCGCTCGCGCTCAGGTTAATACCGAAAACGATAAGAACGCTCGACGATCTCGGATACCCCGAGCTCTTCAAGGAATTCTGCAAGCCTGACAAAGGACTGGTTCTGGTGGCCGGTCCCACCGGAAGCGGTAAATCTACGACGCTGGCCGCCATGCTGGAGAACGTCAATCGCACCAGGCATGTTCACCTCATAACCATAGAAGATCCGGTCGAGTACGTCTTCGAGCAGAAGAACGCATTGATCCACCAGAGAGAGCTGGGACCGGACACGCAATCTTTTTACAACGGTCTGAAGTACGCCCTCAGACAGGACCCAGACGTGATTCTCGTTGGAGAAATGCGAGACAGCGAGACCATGGAACTGGCCATGACCGCGGCCGAGACGGGACATCTCGTCTTCTCGACCATACACACCAATTCGGCGGCCACGACACCCGAAAGGATCGTCGGCGTTTTTCCGCCCCACCAGCAGAACCAGATATCCATGCAGCTGGCCAACACTTTGATGGCCGTCGTTTACCAGAGGCTTCTCAAGAGACGCGACGGTAAGGGAAGAGTCGCCGTCATAGAGATCATGGTGGTCAATCAGGCCATAAGGAATCTCATACGTGAACAGANNTGTCCAGGCCATAAGGAATCTCATACGTGAACAGAAATTCCACCAGATAGAGTCGATGATGCAGGCCGGGGTGAAATTCGGTATGGTCACGTTCGACGATGCCCTCGTGGAGATCTTCAAGAAGGGAATAATAGACAAAGATCAGCTTCTGTCCTACGCGAGGGACGCCGGCTCGATAGCCAGGAGGAGTTTTTGATGAATCTTGAAAAGATCATAGAAGTCTTTCGTGAAAGGTTCAAAGAGGTCGAGGCTCAGCTTTCCAGGCCCGAGGTTGCCTCCGATCCGGAAAGACTTATGGAATACGGCAAGAAACACGCCGGGCTCTCCCAGATAATCGAGCTTCACGAGAGGATAGAGACCATGAAGAGAGAGCTCGACGACTGGGGCGGAATGAAGAACAACAGCGAAGAAGAAGAGCTCGAAGAGATAGAGAGGACTATCGACGAACTGACCGGGAAGATCGCGAAAGAAGAGTTGAACCTCAAGGCGCTTCTGGTTCCAGATCTGGCCGACGACAGGAACATAATAATAGAGATCAGGGCGGGAACGGGCGGCGAAGAGGCGGCCCTTTTCGGTTCCGATCTCTTCAGAATGTACAGCCGCTACGCAGAACGCAACAACTGGAAGTCTGAAGTTATCGATGTGAATGAAACCGATCTTGGCGGCCTCAAAGAGATCGTCTTCCAGATAAAGGGCCGGAGCGTTTACAGTAAACTCAAGTACGAGAGCGGCGTTCACAGGGTGCAGAGAGTGCCCACAACCGAATCCGGCGGGAGAATACACACTTCGACCGCCACAGTCGCGGTACTCCCCGAAGTCAGCGAGACCGAGGTCAAGATAGAGCCTTCCGATCTAAGGATAGACACATACAGGGCCTCGGGGGCCGGCGGGCAGCACGTAAACAAGACCGACTCGGCCGTCAGGATCGTCCATATCCCCACCGGAATAGTGGTGGCGGTACAGAAGGAACGATCGCAGCACCAGAACAAGGCCCGGGCGATGGAGCTGTTGAGGGCAAAACTGTACGATATGTACAGCTCGAAGGCCGAGAACGAGGTAACCCAGACCAGAAGATCGCAGATCGGCACTGGAGAGCGGAGCGAAAAAATCCGGACCTACAACTTTCCGCAGAACAGGGTGACCGACCACCGGATCAATTTCACGAGCTACCGCCTTCTGGATATAATGGACGGAGATATTGAGGAACTGGTCACGGAACTCTCCGCCGCCGATATAAACAAGAGGCTCGAACTCCTTCACAAAGAACTGGTGGGCTGAGCCGGAAACGGCCCTCGAGTGTGAAGGTCACATTTCCAGCTTTGCCAGAACCCACATGTTCAGCCCGTAAAGCAACGACCCGACGGCCGCGAGCGAGATGAAGGCGATGCCGAAGGAAAAGGCGTCGGCCATCTTTCCGAACGACGGGAAAATGGCTATCATGACCACGCTGAAAGCCATGCTGGAAAACGAGATGATCGTCGCCCTGTACTGGGACGGTATGAGCCTGTTTATGTAATCGCTGCTGGCCACGAAGAGCATGGCTTCAAACATGGATATGAGAATGAAAAAGGGCGCCTTGAACGGGGAGAGGGCGAGCGCCCACATGGAAATCACTGCCGCCAGCGGCAAAAGGATGAGCATCATCTTCTCCCTGAGCAGCCTCTGGAGTTTGTGAACCTTTGTGGCCGTCACTCCGGCGGCAAGAGAGCCGATAGCGAGCAACACCCCGATCTGGAATTCATTCATTCCCTCTCCCTTCCAGAAGTTCTGCATGTAGAAGAAGATACAGGTGCAAAAAGCCAGTATGGTTTGCGTAAAGAGAATCAGGAAGGCCACTTTTCTGGTCTTCGCAATCACGCTGAAGCTGTCTGTGATTTGCCTTGCAAAACCCTTCAGGCTACGCTTTGGCGAAGATCCGGCCGAATCTGAATCTATAGGCGGTTCCACGAAAAGCAGAGAATAGCCGATGGTGAAGATTATTATCGCCGCCGACACCCAGAAGGCCAGGTGATAATCGAAAGTTCCGAGGAGACCCCCGACGAGGAAGGCCGCGATCGATGAGCACTGAAAGACGGCCTCCTGTTTACCCGCAATCCGCATGAACTCTTCGCTCTTTCCGAGATATTTCAGGGAATCATAGACCAGAGCCTCCCCCGAACCGGATTCCAGATTGTACGAAAGTGCAGAAAACACCATGAAAAAAAGAAAATGCGTGAAATCGCTGGAGACGATCAAAATCAGAATGCTCGCAAGAGACATGCAACGTCCCAGGGTGCGGCTCAGTTTTCTTCCAAAAAGATCCGCGATCGAACCTGTAGGTACCTCCATGGCCAGCGAAGTGACGTGGAATATACCCTCCAGCAATCCGATCTGCGTCAGGCTCATTCCCTTGAAGGCCATGTAGATCATCCACAGACCGCCCGACAGTCTGAGGTTCATGAAGAAAGAGAATACATAGTTCCTGCGTATGTTTTTTTCCATTCCAACAGCCAGTTTATCCATTTAAAACCTCTCCCGAAAGAAAAGGCCGTGACTCCCGTCACGGCCTTGTATACTGATGCTTTGAGGCGGTTTAAGCTCCGGTACCGAGCCCGACGAGGTAGCATTCACCCACGGAATCGGAAATTCCGCCGAGGATCGTTCTTCTGTGAGCCTGGATAATATCCAGCATGAGTTGCCACCTCCTCTTTATCTGAGAGAAATTATACACTCCGTCCGGGCGATTTTGTACATAATTTCCTTTTTCGACGCCTCGAAAAGTTGCAAGAGTTCGGAGAATTCTGATATAGTATGGTTGTAGGACATCCTACATCTTGATCGGGAGGGTTGCACATGTCTAACATTCCCGTAGAGAACCGCGGTCACAGCTCTTTGATCAGTATTATTCAAAACGAACTCAAGACCAGGATAATTAACGGAGCCTTCAAGCCGGGAGAGAAACTTCCTTCCGAGCCGGAGCTCGCGATGGAGCTTGGGGTGAGCAGAAATTCATTGCGAGAGGCGATCGGTCTTCTCCAGAGAGAGGGCCTCCTGGTGAAGCGTCACGGTGTGGGCAACTTCGTGACCGACAGGTACCCTATAATCCGCGGAGGAATTGAACGACTCGCCGGGATCACCGAGTTCATACGGGCGCAGGGGCTCAAGGCCGGGAGCAAAGTCACCAGATTCGAGCTCGTTGAATGCCCCGGGGAGATCGGCCAGACGCTCGATACGGAACCGGGTGACAGGATCTTCATAATGGAAACGATCAAGTACGCCTCGGAAGTGCCGGTAGCGCTCTGTGCAGATTTCATTCCCCTCTCGATAGCCGGAAACATCGATCCGGATAGGATTCATGACTCCATCTTCGACGGTTTGAGGGATCACTACGGGGTGGATATAAGGTACGCCGAGTGCGATCTGATACCTATGACCGCAGGAGAGGAATTGACCGGAAAACTCTCCGTCGAAGCCGGAACACCGGTTCTGCTGCTGGAGCAGATACATTACGATTCGCTGAACAGAAGGGTCCTGTACTCTAAAAGTTATTTCCCTGTCGGTAAGTTCACTTTCAAGTTGATCAGAAAGCGCTAAGATACCATTACCAAGGAGGTGAATGCGTTGAGAAGGCTTTTTGTACTGCTGGTACTGTTTATCGGGATCTTTCTCTCTGCGACAACCATCGAGGTTTTGTGGATGGGCTGGCCGCAGGACCAGGTTATGCAGCTGGTGAAGGCTTTCAAGGACGAGAATCCAACGGTCGAAGTGGACATTCAACTTGTTCCGTTCGGGCAGCTGTTCCAGACTCTCGAAGTTAGACTCGCCGCGGGCGACGGGACGCCCGATGTCTATATCGTTGACGGTCCTAACACAGCGTCTTACGCGGCCAGAGGTTACTTGCTGGCCCTGGACGATTATTTCACGGATGAAGAGATGGATGACTGGTTTAGCGCATCGATCGAAGAGGGGAGCTACGACGGCAAGTTTTATTCGGTGCCGTACGGCACGTCTTCTGCCGGGATTTTTTACAACAAGGCCATTTTCGAGGAGTACGGAATTCCCTTTCCACCCGAAGGGATCGACGAGAGATTGACATGGGACGAGGTTGTCGAAATCGCCAGAGCCCTCACCAAAGACACGAACAACGACGGTATAACCGACATCTGGGGTCTGGTGATCGAGCAGATAGACAGACCCTATCTGATATTCCCGATCGTGCAATCGCTGGGAGCCCGGGCGCTCTCGAGCGACGGATTCGTCTCGCAGGGATATATCAACTCCAAAGAGTTCATAGAAGGCACGACTTTCTACTGGAAACTCTTCAACGAGTGGAAGATAAGCCCACAGGGCGTTCCTGATTCGGCCATCGCCAGGGAGTATTTCGGCACCGGCAAGGCGGCCATGATGCTGGGCAACGAATGGAATATACGCAGGATGTCCCAGTATCCCTCGGTCGAATTCGGCCTGACGCCCTTCCCTTATTTCGAAGGAGGAGCGATCGTCACTCCCACCGGAAGCTGGCATGTGGGAATAAACTCGAAAACCAGGAAGCTCGACGAAGCTCTGAAGTTCACCAAGTTCATTACCGGAAAAGAAGCCGTCATAACCTGGCACATGCTGAACGGCATCGCCCCGGCCAGGTACGATGTCTATGAGGCCCTGCCCGAGGTCTTCGGAAATCCGATGTGGCAGACCTTTCTGTATGAGATGGAACACACCGCCGTGGCCAGACCCGTAACGCCCGGCTACTCGCAGTACGAATTGATGCTCAGAGAGGCTTTCAACTCGATTCACTACGGCGCCGATCCCAAGAAGACCCTGGACGATGCCGCAATCAGGATCGATAGAGAACTGAGAAGATACAAGTGATCGAACGGAATCGTATTTGAATTCATTCTGGATGGTGCGGAAGTGTTCAGGAATGGCAGAGTTGCATGGCTTTTTATATTACCCGCGCTGGCATTTCTTTTGTTGTTCAAGATCTGGCCGATAGGCGTCTCTTTCATCGAGAGTCTGACGACGACCAGTTTCAGAGGAACAAAGTCTTTTGTGGGGTTTGAAAATTACTCGTATCTATTCAGGTACGATCCCGTTTTCTGGAATTCCTTCTGGGTAACTCTCCTGTATTCGGCGATAGTCAACCCGCTGATAGTCCTGAGTTCCTTGCTCATGGCCCTGTTGCTCAACGGGTCGTATTTCTTCACAAAGTTTTTTAGAACGGTCTTCTTTCTGCCCACGGCGATCTCGTACGCGGTGGTCGCTGTTATCTGGTCAATCGTGCTCGATCCTTACTACGGACTGGCGAACAGTTTTTTGACCTCTTTCGGTCTTAAGCCGCAGCCTTTTTTCGCCTCCCCCGATCAGGCGCTGTGGGGATTGATAATGCTGAACGTGTGGAGAAGCTCGGGGTACTGGATGATGTACTTCCTGGCCGGTCTGCAGAACATACCGGAAAGTCTCTACGAGGCGGCCGAGATAGACGGCGCCTCGACCCTCCAGAAGACTCTGAAGATCACCCTGCCGCTCCTGACGCGAACGATGTCTTTTGTTCTGGTGGCCAACACGGCCTTCAATTTTCTCAGTTTCGCTCCGGTTTACATAATAACCAAAGGCGGACCGATGGGCTCGACCAACCTGCTCATGTACGAATCGTACAAGAGCGCCTTCGTGAACGCCGATATGGGCAGGGCGTCGGCCATTACGTCGATACTTCTTGCGATCATTCTCGTCTTCAGCTTCTTCGAATTGAAGCTGACTAAGGCGAATTTCGAGTATTGAGGAGAGATTCATGAAAAGTGGCAGACTCTGGAAAACAACATCGCTTTTCATCGTACTGGCGGTCGTCAGTCTCTTCTTCATAGTACCGCTGGTGTGGATAGTGGCCTCGGCCTTGAGACCGGCCGGATCGCTTTACCAGTACGCCAATCCCCTCACCTGGGGGACTTTCATACCCTCGAAACCGACGCTGGAGAATTTCGTACACATCTTCTCGAAGCTCAACTTTGGCAGGGCGATCGCCAACAGCCTTTTCGTTTCGCTCGTTACGATACTGCTCACGGTCTTCGTTTCCTCGATGGCGGGATTTTCGCTGGCGAAATTCAATTTCAGAGGAAAGAACCTGGTCTTTGCCATAGTGTTGATAACCTTCATGGTTCCGTTCGAATCGATCGTGATTCCGCTCTATATTCTCGTGAAACAGCTCAAAATAGACAATACCTATTGGGCTCTCATACTTCCGGGCGTGGCGAACGGGCTGGCGATATTCCTCTTCAGGCAGTTCTTCTCGGAAGTGCCTTCGGAAATCATGGAAGCGGCGCGAATCGATGGCGCTTCCTGGTTCAGGATCTACTGGAGGATCTTGCTGCCCCTCAGTATGCCCGCGATAGTGACCGTTATCGTCATGGTCTTCATGTTCCAGTGGAACTCCCTTTTCTGGCCGCTTGTCGCGACTCATTCCAGCAGGTTTGAAGTCGTGCAGGTGGCCATTGCTTCTCACAGATCTACCGAAAGCACGAGCTGGGCCAATCTCTTCAGCTCTGCAATCGCCGGTAGTCTGCCGCCGGTAATTCTATTTTTGTTTCTCCAGAAGTACTTCGTTCGCGGAATAAGTGGAACGGGGTTGAAGGGGTGAGCGCATGGAAAGCATAAGTATATCCAAGGACCATCTCAAGCTCTCCGTAGACAAACTGCCGGACATTTTGCTTCTGCCCGGCGATCCCGCAAGGGTCTATGAAATAGGACGCTTTCTGGACAACGTTGAAGAGGTTGGGAACAACAGAGATTACTTGACCATAGTCGGCGAGTACAAAGGGCTCCCGATAGCGGCCTGTTCGAGCGGCATGGGAGGTCCATCGACGGAGATAGCAGTCGTTGAGCTTCACAGACACGGCGTGAAGAGTATTATAAGAATCGGGACCTCCGGCGGCCTTTCAGAAAAGATCTCGCCCGGCGATTTGATCGTCCTTTCGGGCTGCATAAAGTACTCGGGAACGGCCAACCTGTTCGTGCCGGAGAATTTTCCATCGATCGCCGACTACAGGGTTCTTCAGGCGCTGATATGCGCCTGCGACAGAGAAGAGGCCGCCTTTCACGTCGGTCTGGGCCTTTCGGTCGATTCCTTTTACGCGACGAAACCGGGATTGATGGGGAAGGACTTTCCTTCTACTATAATCGGCCAGATGGACCTGTGGAGATCGGCCGGCGCGCTTCAACTGGATATGGAGGCCGCCACGCTGTTTGTACTGTCGTCACTTCTGGGAATCTCCGCCGGAGCGATCTGCACCGCCGGCTCGAACATACCCAAAGGTTTGAGACCGGAATGTCCGCCATCCAACGATCCGGCTATCAGGTGCGCGTGCGAGGCGGCGCTTCTATTCAAGAGATGGGAAAAACTTTCTGAACAGGCCGGAAAGAATTTCCTGATTCCACCGATCGAAGATATTGGGAGATGATAACAATGGGAAACAGACTTGAAAATAAAGTGGCCGTGATTTTCGGAGGCGCCGGAAGGATAGGAAGCTCGGCCGCCGAAGCCTTCTGGAATGAAGGCGCTTCGCTCGCCCTGATAGACAAAAACGCCGAAAAACTGGCAACTCTAAAACAACGTTTCTTGAAGGGCTCAGGGCAAGAACAGCGCTGCGTCATCATCGAGGATGACATAGAGAACGAATCGGACGCACAGACAGTCTCAAAAAGAGTGAGGGAGATCTTTGGAAAGATAGACATACTCCTCAACTGTCCGGCTTACATATTCCGCGCGCCTTTTCTCGATCATCCATTGGAAGAGCTGGACAGGCAGTGGCATGTGAACGTGAGACTGGTTTTCATCTTCTCTCAGGCGATCGCGAAGGTTATGAAAGACGGAGGCAGAGGGAAGATAATCAATCTGGCCTCGATCGGGGGCCAGTATCCGGAAAAGGAGCACGCCGGTCACTGTGCGGCCAAGGCCGGTATAATAGCGATTTCGAGAGTCATGGCTCTCGAGCTGGCGCAGTTCAACATCCAGGTCAACGTCGTGGCTCCCGGACCTACCGAGACCGTTCCCTTCTCCTCGCCGTTCTATACGCAACACCCGGAAGTCCTCAAGAGGATAGAATCCAGAACTCCGGCCGGAAGGATCGGTCATCCCGAAGACCACACCGGTCTGCTTGTCTTCCTGGCTTGCGGGGAGTCCGACTGGGTTACCGGTCAGGTGATACTTTCCGATGGAGGATTGGGTCTTGTGTAAATATGTAAATAAGAGTCGATTTCTAAATGTGGCTCTGTGTCGGCAGGAGCTAACTGGATAAAAAGACTCCTTTTTGAAACTTCTGTATCAAAATCGGGAAAGTTCGCTATTCGAAGTATTTCTCTGATATAATTTGGAGTATAGTAATCTAAAGGATGATCCTGTATTTTTTCTGTCCGAAATTCACACTGGTCGGTTTTAGCGGAGATGGTCTTTTGAGAATCTGGTTGTCTTTCTTGTTTTTTCTTATAACTACTATTTCTTTTGCCTATGTACCGGACGTTCTACCTCCAATGGAAGACCCTATGTTGATGACCGTCTGGGGAGAGAGCCAGGAGCTAAATACGGTGAACTACTTCTGTGGCACTCTTTTCATAGCCCGTGATTACAGTCCCGGAGCGACTCTGGAGCAGATGAAAATGGGAGCGGGCTTCGGCAAGGCGAAAGAAAGCGAGGGCGATATTTTCTACCATTTCTATACTGCCGGCACCCGATACAGAACTCTGATCGTAATCGCCGGAGGCGGATACGGGAAGCATCTGGAGGATATTACCAGAGTCGAAGAAATGGCAGTCGAAATAAAGAAGGAAAACGGACTGGTTATGATCATCGACATAGATGTGGATGATTCCGGTGATGACTCGATCAAAGCGGAGTTCGCCCGCAGATTGATTCCGCTTACAGACGCCATTATATTTGCCGGAAGTTCGAGCGAGAACTATGCGTCCCTTTTATACGAAGATTCGCTGATCGTGCTGAAACTTTCGATCGTGGTGGATCTTTTGATTGTTTTCGAGAGGGACTTCGGTGGGGGAAGGTGTTGTGACTGATGGGAGGAAAATGGATGAAAAGATATCTGGTAGTTTTATTTGCTTTTTTTGCGGTTGTAGCCTGCGCCGGTTTGACGCTTTCTGATCTGGTCGTTGTAGGCGGAGACGGGGACGATGTGGGCAACGATATCGTTCTGCTCGCAGACGGCGGCGTCGTGATAGCCGGTTACACCACTTCCTCGGAAGGCACTTTCTTTTCCAGTAATGGACAGGAAGACTTTCTTATCGCCAGGTTCGACAAAGATCTCGAACTCATATGGTGGAAGGCTTACGGTGGAAGCAAGCGCGATGTTGCCCAGGCGCTCACGGCTACGCGGGATGGCGGTTTCGTACTTGCGGGATTGACGGAATCCTCCGATGGAGATGTAACCGGTAACAAAGGTTTGGGCGATTTCTGGGTGATAAGCGTTTCTTCGACGGGCGAGCTCGAGTGGCAGAAAACCTTCGGTGGAAGCGGCCAGGACCAAGCGTACGACGTGGTGGAGACTCCCGAAGGAAATATACTCGTCGCGGGATACACCAGATCCGATAACGGAGATGTCATCGGGTACGACTGGGGCGAAGATTTCTGGATAATAGAACTCGGCCGAGACGGAGAGCTTCTCAGGCAGTGGCTCGCCGGTGCTTATAGAAGTGAAGATTGCGCCAAAAAGATCGCCATAGGCGACGACGGTTCGATTTATGTTGTCGGGTACTACGCTTTCAGAGATTGCAATGTAAGGTGCAACTACGTCGAAGAGCAGATGTCTGTTCTGAAGATAGGAAGCGACGGAGTTATACAATGGTTCAATCAGTACGGAGACTATTGGCCTGAAGCCGGAATAGATCTGCTTGTTGCAGACAATGGAAATATCGTTGTCGTGGGAGAAGAGGAGTCAGGTGTTTCCCTGTTAACAAGCGGACTCGGTGGAAAGGATTTCTGGATTGCGTACATATCGCCCGATGGAACGGCGATCTCCAGCAATAATTTCGGCGGAAGTTTCACAGATATCGCAAATGGAGTCGTACAGGTTGGAGAAGATGAATTCATTGTAGCCGGTTATTCAACATCCAGCGATAAAGATGTAGTCGGCAATCATGGAATGGCCGACGGCTGGATAATTAGAGTGAATACCGCGGGTAAGATCCTGGATAAACTTGCAGTCGGAGGTTCTAAGGACGATGCAATACTGTCGGTATTTTCGCGAGATAAAACGCTGTATTTCACGGGATACTCCACTTCTTCAGAAATGGGGAGTTCCGGAGGAAGAGATCTATTTATTTTTACAGTGATTGAATAAGGTCTAACGACCTTAAATCCGGGGTATATCCCCAATACATTTTAGTTGGGAGGGGTTTCAATTGCGTAAGATCCTGTTAGTCTTGATTGCGGTTGCCGCAATCGTAACGATCGGTTGGGCCTGCACGACCATCATTGTCACCAAGGGCGCATCCGTTGATGGGTCTGTCATGACCAGCCACTCTGCTGACTGTGGAGCCTGTGACTTCAGGTATGTTTATATTCCAGCCGCAGATTATGAAGCAGGTGCACAGAGAGCCGTTTATCCGTTCATCGAAGGTTACCCTCGCTATGTCGGCAAAGATATGGGCCCGACGTACGACACACCGGGTTACCCTGCAACAGAACCTCTGGGTTACATCGACCAGGTCGAGCACACCTACGGTTACTTCGATGCAGTCTATGGAGTAATCAACGAACACCAGCTCGCGATCGGCGAGTGTACCTGTTCGGCAAAGGTTTACGCGCAGGCCAAAGCCGGCGAGTGTATCTTCGACGTTGCAGCTCTTTCCAGAGTAGCGATGGAAAGATGCACCACCGCGAGAGAGGCCATCGAACTGATGGGCGCGCTGGCTGTAGAGTACGGCTACTACGGCTGGGGCGAAACTCTCACAGTAACCGACCCTCAGGAAGCCTGGGTCTTCGAGATCTGTGCGACACCAGATCAGAAGAGCGCTCTCTGGGCGGCCAAGAAAGTCCCCGACGGAGAAGTCTTCGTTGAGGCCAACATCTTCAGGATCAGGGAACTCGATCCTAACAGCGAAGACAACATGTTCTCCCCGAACCTGATCGAAGTCGCGACGGCAGCCGGCTGGTACGATCCCAGCTCCGGTCCTATCGACTGGATGGCAACCGTCAGCACCGGCGAATACTCCTACCCCTACTACAGTCTCAGAAGAATCTGGAGAGTTCTCGACAGAGTGGCTCCGTCCCTGGAACTTTCTCCGTGGGTAGAAGACGGTTTCACAAAGGATTACCCGTTCTCTGTGGTTCCCGACAAGAAGCTCTCCGTGGCCGATGTAATCGACCTCTTCAGAGATTTCTACGAAGGCACGGAATTTGATCTGACACAGGGTCTCGCCGCAGGACCGTTCGGCAACCCCAACCGCTATTCAGGCTCGAGCAGACTGATCAAGGGTAGCTGGGAAAGAGCACTCTCGATCTTCAGATGCGAGTACGTTTTCGTATCTCAGGTAAGAGACTGGCTTCCCGATCCTGTCGGTGGAGTGATATGGTGGGGCGCAGCAGCACCTCATGAAACAATACTCGTTCCGATGTACTGTGGCATCACCGATGTTCCAGATGCGTTCGACACGGGAAGTCTTGAAAAGTTCGATCGCGATGTTGCGTCCTGGGCCTTCAACTTCATGGGCAATTGGGCCGAGTTGAAGTTCAGCTACATGTACCCGGAAATCAAGGAATTCCAGAAGAAGACCGAAGGCAAGCTCTTCGCAATGCAGTCAGCGATAGAGGCGGCCGCAGCACAGCTTTACGCGGTAGATCCTGAACTCTGTAAGGAATTCCTGACAGACTACGTCGCCGATGTCTCGGACAGAGTAATGGCGGAAACATGGGAATTCAACGAATACCTGATAACCAAGTACCGCGACGGCTACATCAATATCCCCAACGTCGGTGCGTCTGCAGGCTATCCAGATGCATGGCTCAAGGAAGTCGGATACGCCGATGGTCATATCTTCGGAGATGACGGTTACAAAGCGAAGTAATCACTATTGCCTGTCCCCATCAGGGGACAGGCTTCTATATTTTTTTTATCAGTGGCTTTGAAAATGATTTTGTTTTGAGATAAAGCATTCCATAAAAACTCAAAAGGAGGGTTTCAGATGAAAAAAGTTATACTGGTTCTTGTTGCCATCTCTGTTGTAACACTGGCGCTGGCAACCACGGATGTCAAGCTGGGGCTTCCGCTGGCAATAACCTCTGCCGGCCAGAGCGCCGAAGTTGAAACCGTAAACTACGTCGCCGATGAAGTCGGCTTGAAGTACGATTACTGCGACATTCTCTCCAAAGATGAATTCGCGGCCGGCGTTGGACTGGCAGACGCCAAGTCTGGAATTGGCAAGCACGTCACAACTCTTTCTCCCGATCCAAAGGGCACGAAGTTCCAGACACTCATTCTTGTAGTGGGCGCGGATCTTAAGGGCATGGGCGCATCCGGTCTTTCGGTGGATAGCGAAGTCGCAAGACTGAAGAACCTTATCGAGTACGCCAAAGCCAACGGTATAAAGATCGTCGCCGTAGCCATCGGTGGAGAGATCAGACGCGGACTTCCCGGAAGCCCGAACGAAGTTATGATCGACACGGTTATCCCTTCTGCGGATATATTTGTGTTCACGAGCGACTCAAACAAAGACGGACGCTTCTCGAACGAAGCTAAAGCAAGAAACGTTCCGGCTGTAGAAATAGAGTCGGCTTTCGATCTTCTGGATACGTTCACCACGATCTTCGGCCTTTGATTTTCCCATTGACCGGCGTTATCACAGGGGGTTGTGAGGGCGCCGGTCTAATTGAAGGGGGTAGTAAAATTGTCTGCTGACGCAATTTACATGCAAACGATCATAGCAGGTATCGTAATGGTCGGGGCGTACGTGGTCGGGAAGTTGTTCAAGTTCTCGACGGAAATGTGTATGTTCCTGGCAGTGGTTGGCGGAGGTATAGCAGGAGGCGCCGGATTTGACCTCTTCAGGCACCTTGCGGAAGGATCCGTCACCTATCTCGATATCGGTTTGATCTTTGTTTTTGCAACGATCTTCATGAATATCATCAAAGAATCCGGTGGAACGAACTACATAGTGAGGAAAATCGTAGGAGCTTTTTATAATAAAAAGATCCTCATGTTGATTCTCCTGATGTGTGTAATCCTCGTTCCGGGAGCCCTGACCGGAGCCGGAAGCATCTCCGTTCTTGTCGTGGGCGGAACCGTCGCGGCCGCGTTAGGTGCGATGGGGCTTTCAAAAGTCACGATATCGGCGATAATCTTCATAGTCGCCGGTCTCAGTGCCGCCGCTCCACCAATCAACATATGGGCCATGATGACCTGTGCGAACACAGCCATACCTTATGTTGGCTTTACGATGCCGCTTCTAATACCCATCATCATTCTCGGTCTCTTCACCGTGTTGTTCCTTGGAAGAAAGGCCAAAGTCATTGACAGGGAAAAGGCCCTCAAGGATATTCCCGAGCCCAAAGGTCTGAGCGGCTGGAGCGTTGGAATTCCCTTCCTGGTTCTTATATTCCTGCTCGCCGCCCCGAGAATCTGGCCCTTCGGATTCCCCGTTCTCGGTCTGCCTCTGGCGTTTGCGATATGCGCGCTTGTTGCCTGGGCAATGAACTACAAGCGAGTCAATATACTCAAGGTAAGCAAAGACACGGTTTCTCAGTTGACACCTCTACTGGCAACCACCGCGGTCGTTGGAATGCTTGTCCAGATAATGAGTTTCAACGGAGTCAAAGGCTTGATATCCATGTGGATCGTCACGGCTCCTCTGATCGTCGTCTGGATAATCCTGCCATTCATAATACCGATCTCCGAAGGATTGCTCACCTACGGAGGCGCGATGGTTATCGGTGTTCCTCTCATCTGGATGCTGAACTCTAACGGTATAAATCCCGTTATAGTTCTGGCCGGGCTGAGTCTGCTGTGGCCTCTCGGTGACGGATTGCCACCGACCGCACTCATCGGACGCCTGACAGTAAGTACCGTCGGCTACAAGGGCTCCTACGGTTCCTTCTTGAAGGAGTGTATAGTTCCCTGGATAGCTATTACCGTCGTGGGAATGATAATGGTTATCTTCGCCAACAACCTCAGCTTCCTGATGATGGTCGGTTAAGGAGGTATTGTCATGACTTTTATTATGATTCTTTATTATGTGATGACAGCCTATGTAGTGGGCATGCTTATATGGAATTTCATCAAAACCAAGGACATAAAAAGCGAAATACTCTACGCATTGGCCCTTCTACCGCTTATTCTCAGATTACTGAGAATGAAATAGGAGGGATTTTATGATGAGAAAATGGATTATTCTGGCAGTACTGCTGCTGGTGGTTCTTGCCGGCGGAATTCCTCTGTACATACATCGAAACTTCAAGGAAGAGGTCGTCGCAGGTGAGGGTGTAACCGGCTTTTTCAAGCTGAGCAAATACTTCAGCGGTATCGAGGGAACGATAGCCGATACCGACGTCTTCGAATTGAAAGGTTCCGAAGAGGGAGGAAAGATGCTCATAATAGCCGGTACGCACGAGAGCGAGCCCTCTGCGGCACTGGCGGCATTCTATCTTATTGAAAATTTGAAGGTCGATCGGGGAAATGTGTACATAATCCCTCACTTCAACAGAAGCGGTTCGCTCGGCACTCAGCCCGGAGGCGGTTTCCCGCTGTATTTCAGCATGGAAACTCCCTGGGGAGAGAAGACCTTCAGAATGGGTGACAGAGGATTTCAGGCTCTCGATCAGTGGCCCGACCCCGATGTCTATATCCACTATCCCGAAGGTCAGGCCATGTCCTACATAGACGCCAGAAACACCAACAGAGCCTGGCCGGGAAGACCGGACGGACTCTATGCAGAACAGGTAACCTACGCAGCCATGGAGATGATAAAGAAGGAAAAGATCGACATCGTCATCGATCTCCACGAAGCCGAGGCCATGTATCCGGTCACCAACTGTATAGTCGTACCGGAGAAATCGATGAGTTACGCCACCGGCGCTCCGTTCTACGTCAAGGGCAGGGAAAAGTTCGAAAACCACGTCGAACGCTCCCCGACGGCTTTCAGGGGACTCTCTCACAGAGAAATCGGCGACTGGTCGGACGCTTACCCCTTCCTGCTGGAATCTCCCGGTGTCCATCTGGACCAGATAACCGCGGCCAAGACTCCGGAACTGATAATGGACGGTATCGATCCCTTCGTTCTCAAAGCCGCCGAAAAGGGACTGCTGTTTGTTCCTTACGACGAAAACGGCTTCTCGATGGATAGAAGGGTAGGTCAACACTCTTCGGTCATTCAGGAAATAGTCGTGCAGTGGTCGAAGAAGAACCCCGAGAGAGGTCTAACCATTTCGGCTCCCAGATACAAGGAAATCGTTGACAACGGTCTCGGATATTTCTTCAAAGATCCTTCCAAAGCTGACAAGAGCGACGTGTATTTACAGTAAGTTATCTCTATCTCTCGAGTCCGGGGAAAAAACATTCCCCGGACTTTTTTATTCCCCGTTCCACAGTGTTTTCGAAGAGTCTTCGTTACCACTTTGAAATATCCCTTTGACGAATCTTATATTGTATCATTGGTATATCCTGACAGAATCCAGACCGGGAGAATTGCAGTATGGACGGCAGGTCTGGAGACAACTGGAAATAGACCGACTCACACACGGCCATGGCGATAGTACAGAGCATTCAGGGTGAAAATCTGGCAGGAAAGTTGTGAGAACATGGAGGATAGCCAATGGAAAGGATCATCGTTACGGTGGAGCCCGACCTGGAAGGTCTCATAGATGGATTTCTAGTTAGCAGGCAACTCGATTCCGAGAAACTCCAGACGGCTATTGTCGAGCATGATTTCGAAGAGATAAGGAATATCGGAAGCTCTCTCAAGGAAGCCGGTTCCAGTTGCGGGTTCGATTTTATTTCAATCATCGGTACCAAGATCGAAATGGCCGGTACCCAGAAAAATAAACTGGGCGCCGAAATAGCCCTGGACGCTTTCAACTGGTATCTTGGAAGAATAAGGACAGAAGTCTTCGGAGAGGGATAATATGAAGTGCGGAACTATCTCCGTGGACGACATGAGCAAAGCGAAACCTCTTGAAATGAAAATTCCACCGGGCAATCCCATTGTCGCCATAACTATGGGCGACCCCGCGGGGATAGGCCCGGAAATAACTGCAAANNAACTGCAAAAGCCCTTGCCGGTGGCGAAATTTACGAATTTTGCAGACCTCTGGTGATTGGTGACCGAAAAAGCATCGAGAGAGAGATAGTTCACAACGAGTTGAATCTGACTGTCAGCGAGGTAAGCGACCCCGAAGAAGGCGAGTATCGTCCCGAAAGACTCGTGCTTCTATCACTCCCATCCATCCAGGAAAACAACTTCCCCATCGGAACGGTATCGGCCGGTTGTGGCAGGGCCGCCTTCGAATACATACGCCGGGCCGTGCAACTGGCGCTCTCTAAGAGAGTGGCCGCCATAGCCACAGGCCCTATCAACAAACTATCCTTGAAAGAATCCGGTATACTCTTCACCGGCCACACGGAAATTCTGGCCGAACTCACCGGCACCCGCGACCCGTTGACCATGTTCGAAATCTACGGAGAGATGAGGATTTTCTTTCTTTCCAGGCATGTATCGCTTCGGCAGGCCTGCGATATGGTGAAAAAAGAGAGGGTGCTGGATTATATAATGCGCTGCACGGAAGCCTTAAAACAACTGCGGTTGAAAGACTCCAGACCTTTTGCGGTCGCCGGCCTCAATCCGCATTGCGGAGAGAACGGTCTCTTCGGCAGAGAAGAGATCGATGAGATAATACCCGCCATCGAAGAAGCCAGAAAGGCGGGGATCAAGGTCGCAGGTCCCTTCGGGGCCGATTCGATCTTCGCCATGGCCCGCAAGGGAGAGTTCTCGGCCGTACTGTCAATGTATCACGATCAGGGCCATATTGCGTCCAAGACACTGGATTTCGCCAGAACCGTTTCGGTGACTCTTGGAATGCCTCTATTAAGAACCTCTGTCGATCACGGCACTGCCTTCGACATAGCCGGTAAAGGTTTAGCAGACCCCGCCAGCTTGATCGAAGCGGTGAAACTCGCCGCTATATATGCTTGATTTCGCCCAATTAGCCACTGATAGACCATAGACGGCTATAAATGGCGAGAATCGATTCTGTTCGCTATGTTTTAAGACTTCGTTTTTGTATGGCCCGTATTGTATAATCATTCTGACAATACTAGACTTTTAAGAGGTGGTGTTTCGGTAGTCAGCTGTTGTAAGGGCATTCAGGACTACATCTTTTCGATAAATGTTGTATAGATGTTATTGAGCATAGAATAAGTGAACCATCCGTTCTCAACTTTAAGTGTTAGGAGGGGAAAAATGAAAAAGAAAATCTTGCTAGTTGCTGTGATGGCACTGCTTGTGGTGAGTGCCTTTGCCGGCAAAGTCACCATCTGGAGCTGGCGAACTCAGGATGCCGAGGTCTGGCAGAAGATCGAAGCGCTCCTGAAAAGCCGGGGCCAAGATATAACGATCGAGTTCACCGCTTACGCGCCAACCGAATACGACTCGAAAGTCAACCTCGCTCTTCAAACAGGAACAGGACCGGACATAGTTTACTCCAGAAGGCTCCCCGGCGGAAGAACACAGGTGCTGATAGAAAACGGTCTCTACCTGCCGATCAGCGATCATGTCGATCTGACGTATTTCCCCCAGGCCTCTCTGAACTCGGTGACCTGGGAAAACAAAGTGTACGGAGTTCCCTTTGCGGTACAGGTAGTCGGAATCTACTACAACAAAGATTACTACGATCAATTCGATCTAAAAGAACCGACAACATGGGACGAACTGGTGGCCAACGCCGAAGTTCTGAAGAAGAACGGCATCGATCCCTTCTTCGTATCGGGTAAGGAAGCCTGGACACTCACGATGCAGCACGCGATGGTCGGAGTCAGCATTCTCGGACCGGAATGGATAAAGGATCTCACAGAAGGCAAGACCAACTTCCTCGATCCGAAATTCACCGACGTCAACAAGAGACTCAACGATCTCAAGATCTACTACCAGAACGGATTCATGGGCAACTCTTCTGTCGATCAGGACGCTTCTTTCGCCTTCGGACAGACCGCGATGGTTTTCTACGGTGTATGGGGCTACCAGACATGGAAGCAGCTCAACCCGGATATCAACGTGGGTTACTTCATGGTTCCTCCGATAACCGCAGATCAGAAACCATACGCTTACACCTATCTGGACGGAGCCATAGCACTGACGTCCAACGTAAAGAACATGGAAGATTCGATCGAAATCCTGAAATTCTGTGCGACCCCTGAGTTCGGAACCATCTTCGCCGGGGTAACGTACAACATCCCCGCGGTGACCGGTTCGACTCTTCCGCCTGATCCAGTTCTTCAAGAGGCTCTGGAAGTTTACTCCAACCATGCCTCTCCATACGTTTACTGGGTCGGTTCGGTCTTCACCACTCAGAAGCCTTCTCTGTACGACGACGTTCTGAGCCCGGGTATGCAGGAAATGTACGCCGGAAAGCTCACTCCGGAAGGACTGTCCAAGATGGCTCAGGATGCGATTTCTCAGTGGTACCCGCCGCTGATGAATAAGTAAGTCTTTGATTTTCACTCTTCCCCGCCACCGCGCGGGGGAGAGTTTTTTGAGGAGTCTATAATGAGTATAAAACTTAGATATCTTCTCGTTTTCATAATTCCAGCGATGCTTCTCTATACGGTCTTCATCATCTATCCGCTCTTTGACAGTCTCATTCTCAGTTTCTTCAGCTGGCCGGGAGTTGGATCGAGAACCTTTGTGGGCTTTAAAAACTTTCAGACGCTTTTCACCGGTTCCTACGCCAAAGAGCTTTTCAACGCTTTTCTGAACAACGTTTATTTCTTTCTGCTCCTTATCCTGCTTGAACTTGGACTTGGCTTTCTAATAGCCCTGATGCTGGCCAGCAAAATAAAGGGAGCGGGCGTGTTCAGAGTCATCACGTACATTCCAAACATGATACCCCTGGTTCTGGTCGGTTTCATGTGGGGACTCTTCCTGAATCCCCAGGTGGGTCTGGTTAACCAGCTCCTCAAACTGGTGGGACTCGGTGGACTGGCACAACCGTGGCTGGGTCTGGAGAACACCGCGCTTACGACTATAATCCTCGTGAACGTCTGGCGTAATCTCGGCTTTTACGTCCTGGTCATCCTGGCCGCCATACTGGATATCTCGCCGGATTTGATAGAGGCCGCCTACATAGATGGAGCCAACAACTGGAAAATAACCTGGCGGATAATATTCCCCCTTACTTTTTCAACGTTCAGAACGCTGGCGATTCTCCTTTTCATATGGAGTTTCAATATATTCGACACGGTTTACGCCCTGACGGGTGTTCAAGCCGGTCCCTACAGATCCACCGACGTTCTCGGAACACTCTTCTACAGAACGGCTTTCGGCGGGCTGGGAAGCGGTGCGGTAGATATGGGTCTGGGCGCGTCGGTCACAGTTTTCATATTCATGATAGTCATGCCCGTTTCAATCCTTTACGTTTACCTCGTGGAGAAGAGACAAAGGAGTGCTTGAGAAATGCTTAAATTGAGTCTTTTCGGGAAAATAATGGTGTACATACTTCTGGCCGTTTACTGTCTGGTCATTCTCGTCCCCTTTTTCATGATGATCCTGAACTCCCTGAAATCCATGAGGGATATATTCATGAAGCCCTTCTCCTTCCCCACGAAAGTACTGTACGATAACTACACCAAAGCCTGGAACCAGGCCGGCATAGGTACGGGCTACAAAAACAGCGCCTTCGTGGCGGGGGTGTCCGTAATAGGAATACTGATAGTCTCCTCCATGTTCGCATACGCCATCTCCAAGTACGAATTCAAGGGGCGCAGGTTCCTTTTCGTCTACTCGATGCTCGGGCTTGCCTTCCCCGCGAGACTGGCTATAATACCGATCTTCATACTTCTGAGAAACCTTACGCTCACTAATTCGCTTTTCGGTCTGATTCTGATATATACGTCCGTGAACATACCCTTTTCGGTCTTCCTGCTCAAGAACTTCATAGACGGCGTTCCGAACGAACTGTCGGAGGCTGCAAGGATAGACGGGGCCACACCCATGCAGATTTACTGGAAAGTCGTGTTGCCCCTTGTGAAACCGGCTCTTTCGATCGTGGCGATAGTGAGTTTCGTCAATGTCTGGAACGACTTCTTCTTCCCGCTCATATTCATAAACGACAAATCGAAGGCCACCATAACACTCGCCGTTTCGATCTTCTTCGGAGAATATTCGAACCAGTGGCCGCTTTTGTTCTCGGGGCTCACGCTCGCAATCGCACCGACCATAATACTCTTCCTGCTTTTCTCCAGACAGTTCATCACTGGAATGACCCAGGGAGCGATAAAGTGAGGTGTCTGAACTGAAAGTGAAACTGGGAATAGACGGCTTTCTAGAGAGAGAGGACTTCAAAGGAAAGAGGCTGGGCCTTCTGACGAACTCGACGGGAATCAACGGCCGGTTGAAACAGAACATCGACCTGATCGTGTCGTCGGGATTCGATCTGGTCAAGCTGTTCGGCCCCGAGCACGGTATATCCGGCGCCGCCCCTGACGGAGTGGGGGTGGGAAACGCAGTCGATCCAAGGTACGGTATCCCGGTTTATTCACTCTTCGGGGAGATTTACAGGCCCACCGAAGAGATGCTCTCAGACCTCGACCTCTTCGTGTACGACATTCAGGATGTGGGACTGCGCTTTTACACGTACATCTACTCGCTGGCCTACTCGATGGAGGAGTGTGCCAGAAGNNAGTGTGCCAGAAGGGGTATCAAAGTAATCGTCCTAGACAGGCCGAACCCGCTTTCCTGCAAAGTCGAGGGACCTACTATCAAGAAGGGCTTCGAGACATTCGTGGGAGGTTACGGCCTCGCGCTTAGATACGGCCTCACTGTCGGGGAACTGGCGAGGTATTACAACGCCGCCTTCAACATGGGAGCGGATCTGGAAGTCGTTCCGATGGAAAACTACGACAGGAATATGTACTTCGATGAAACGGGACACCTCTGGAACACACCGTCGCCGAACATACCTTCCTTCGAGCATGCGCTTCTCTACACCGGCTTTTGCCTTTTCGAAGGCACGAACCTCTCTCTGGGCAGGGGAACGGTACATCCCTTCAAGTACATCGGCGCCCCATGGATAGACCCGGAGCTGTTCTACAAAGAAGTGTCGCGATTGAACCCGCCGGGCGTAGCCTTCCGTGAAAGATCCTTCATACCCTCGGCCTTCAGACTCTCGAACAGGGCGTGCCACGGGCTGGAGTTTTTCGTGACCGACAGGAAGCGTATAGAACCGCTCGAACTGGCGATCGACATCATATCGACCGTGCGAAGAGTGTATCCGGAAGAATTCCAGTGGGATCTCCAGTACCACGGAGCCGACGGCAGATATCATTTCGACCTGCTGATGGGTGAGAGCCTCTACCGCAAAAAAATCGAAGAGGGGGCCGCTTCGAAGGATTTTGTGGCTATCTGGACCGACGAAGAGCGGAATTTCGAGGAATTTATAAAGCCCTTCAGGATCTATTGAGCGTGTCGAAAACCTGCTTTGCCAGTATTTCGTCGACGTTTCCCTCGACGAGGGAGATTTTGTGGCCTCCTAGTGCCCGGGTGAATCTCTCGCGATAGTAGGCCGACTGGAAAGAACCCCCGTGGACGCTTATCGAGTCAACGGGTCCGGTTTTTTCGAGAACCTTCAGAGTTCTTCTGGCGAGCAAACCGATTCCCTCATCGACGATCTCTCTGACCAGGGGCGTTGGCTGCTCGAGAGCCACTTTGCTGAACGATGCGATCTTCGTTTTGAAATCCTGAATTATTGTAAGGTTAACGAGTATCTCTATGCTTTCCACAGAATAAAATTCCAGCAGCAGGTCGAAGATCGGGTCGTGCGGCAGCAGCCCATCCCTGTACCTCAAAGCGCAGGTTATTATCTCCCTGGACATCCAGAAACTGCTTCCTTCATCGTCGAAGATATGCCCCCAGCCGCCCGATCTAAACGGAGTTCCTTCGTCGTCGTGGCCATAAACGGTAGAGCCGGTTCCGGATATCACCACAACTCCCCTTCCGCTGCCCACGGCCGCCCTGTAAAGTCCTTCGATATCCATCATCACTTCGATCGAAGCTCCGTAGAAGGCCGTCTTCAGGGCGCCGCTCAGCTTATCTTTCCTTTCCTGGTCTCCGGCTCCGGAAAAGGCCGCAACGATCACGTCGGGCATCCAGAGATCGCTCTTAACCATCGAGAAGATAGAGATCAGATACTCCATACTGACGGCCGTCAGATTCACTCCGGTCCGGTAACTCTTTCTGAGCTGTCCATCTCCGGAAATAGCCGTAACCCTGAGGTGCGTACCGCCTCCGTCCATAGATATCACGCTTTTGATACTCATTCGACTCTCCTCACCACTTTTAACCTGTAACGGTCTCCCCGGTAAACCGACTTGACCATTTCCACGCAAAGCCCGTGATCGGTGTATGTATGACGTTCTCTGGCTATCGCGAAGTTTCCTTCCTTTACCTGAAGATGCCTGGCCTCATCTCTGGTCATCCGGCAGACTTCTATAGTCTCCTGCGCGTGGTCGAGCACGATACCCAGTTCACTTTTCATTATGTAATAGAGAGACTCCTTCGACATATCTCTCTGAACGACATTCAAAATCCGTATATCCACCATCGGATTGAGAAAGGCCCTCTCCATGCCGTAAGGTTCACCGTCCAGATACCTCACTCTCTCCAGAACCACTACCATGCCGCCCGAAGGGATCTCGAAGAGCTCCGCAACGTCCTCTTCGGGAGCTACGAGCGTATTTTTCAACACGAGAGAAGTGGCCTCTCGTCCGTCGCGTTTCGCCTCCTCGGTGAATCCGGTGAGGGTCCCTATTTTCTCTTCGTGCTTTTCCTCCAGCACGAAGGTTCCGCGTCCCTTCGAAGCCTCGATGATCGACTCTCTCTTGAGCTCTTCCAGAGCCCTTCTTAGGGTTAGTCTGCTGACGTTGAACTCGTCGCAGAGGTTCTTCTCCGTGGGCAATTTTACCGAGTAAGTTCCCCTCGCGATTCGCTGCTTGAGCTCTTTGTAGATACGGTAATAGACTGGAACGGAAACTTCCTTCAACTAACTCCTCCAAGCTCTTTCAAGGAAAGCCTTATGTTTCCCCGGTTTTTCTTCAAGATCTTTTCGCACTCTTCTCTTTTGGCGCCCGTGAGAGCCATCAGTATCGCCAGCGGCACATCTCTTCCAGACTCTTCCAGTATTTTAGCAGATTCTCCATACGGCAGGTCGCTTATTTCCGAAACAATCCTTGTGGCACGGTCAACGAGCTTTTCGTTGAGAATCTTCACCCCTATCATATAGTTTCCGAAGACTCTCCCCACCTTAACCATGGTGATCGTGCTGATCATGTTGAGGACCATCTTTTGGGCCGTGCCGGCCTTCAGTCGGGTGCTACCGGTTATCACTTCAGGGCCGGTGCGAACCGCGATCGTGACATCCGCGTGATCTTTCAATCCGGGCTCCCCGACGTTACAGACGAGAATCGTCCTGGCTCCCTTTTTTCTGGCGTATTTCAATATACCCCCGACAAAGGGAGTTCTTCCCGAGGCCGTTATACCGACGACAACGTCCTTCGCGGTTATCGAGGTCTTTTCCACCTCGCTGGCGCCGAGAGCTTCGCTGTCTTCGGCCTGCTCTACCGGAGTTGTCAGCGCGTCGTTGCCTCCGGCCATAAGGGTTACGAAGAGATCCTTTGAAACCCCGAAAGTGGGAACGACCTCCGCGGCGTCGAGAACGCCGAGCCGACCGCTCGTTCCCGCACCGGCGTAAATTATTCTCCCCCCATTTTCGATGGCGCCGGCGCACAGGTCAACGGCCGAAGCGATTTCGGCCAGCACATCTCTCACCGAAAGGGGAACGGTGGCATCCTCTTCGTTCATCAATCTGAGCATCTCCAACGTAGGCAGTTCATCTATATTTCTCGTTCTGGGATTTGACCTTTCCGTTTCGAGCTTCTCGAACTTCATCATGCCTAGACCTCCTGAGGAATCTCTACTGGAAGAACCCCTTGCGGTTTTATCTCCCCCGTAAGTACTTTAAGAAGACTCTTCTGTGAGAGCGTTTCGTAACCGTAGCTGAGAATGCTGTTTTTCACACAGATTATAAAAGCGTCGTACGGATTTCTCAGTGCTATAAGGAGCGTTCTACCCGGACGACGCGACAGCTGCATGAGGAACTCGCGCTGACCGGCGGAGAGGTGTGCGTTCTCCGTAAAGACGATCCTGACCCCTTTCCTTGGGGCTTTGTCGGCGAGTATTATCGCTTCCTCTACTGAGATCTTCCCGTCGAAATCTATCAGAGGGCAGTCGGACATCTGCGCCAGTTCCCTCGCGACGGCCGGAACTCCTTTTAGCGGTCCGTCCTCTACCTGAACCAGTCTGGACAGCCTCACGGAGTAGATCGCCGTAACAGCCTCAAGAGAAAGCGGAACCAGAGATTCATCCTCTAGAATGGCCGTGATCGAAGCGTCGGAAATTCTCTGCATCGTCGAGAGACTCTCGTCGGTTCCGATAACGTTCAGAGGTTCGAGCTTCATGGCCGTCGCCTTTCTCCTGAAGGTTTCTACACGCTCGAGCGATTCTTCGAGCCTTCCGGTCAGTTCCCCGGATTGTTCGACGGCTTTAATGACGGCCTTCTTCGCGCGTTTCTGGACTTCGGGGACATGGCAGAAAGTGAGAAAGTCCATCCCGTTTCTCAATCCCTCGACCGCGGCTTCTTCGGGGGAGAAGTAGTTGCTGACCCCTCCCATGCCGAGATCGTCGGCCACCAGAACACCCCTGTAGCCCAGCATATTTCTAGCCAGTTCGATCAAAATCTCCCTCGACATCGACGCGGGAACCCTGTTTGCCTGCATCTGTGGCATATATATGTGGGAAGGCATAATCGAATCGCCGGGTATCTCCCTGAAAGGCCTCAACTCACTGGAAAGCATCGTCGCGATCGGAACGTCGAGAGTGGGCAGATCGATGTGAGCATCTACTTCCACCCGGCCCTTTCCGGGAAAGTGCTTAAGGCAGCTCATAACGCCTTCCCTTTTCATAGCCTGCACGAAGGCGGTGGCGTATTTCACCACTTTTTCGGGATCGTCTCCGAAACTTCTAACGCCGATTCCCGGGTTCTTCGGATTGCAATTTATATCGACCACCGGCGCGAGATTCCAGTTGACTCCCAGGGCTCTCATCTCTCTGGCCATTATACCGGAGGCCAGAGACACGTTCTCGACGCTCCCGGTGGCAGCCAGCGCCATGGGACCGGGCGAGACCGAGAAGCCCTCCCTCAACCGCGTCACGATACCGCCTTCCTGGTCTATGGCGACGGCGAGCGGATATCCCAGAACCCTGTTGATGTCCTCAAGAAGAGTTCTTACCTGGACGGGACTTTCTATGTTCTTGGCAAAGAGAATCACCGCACCCGGTTTTATATCTTTAAGTATCTCCTCGGTCTCACTGTCCATTTCTTTTCCGGGGAGCCCTATAAGGAAAAGTCTTCCGACTGCCTGATCGAGATTCATAAAGTCGCTTTCTCCTTCTATACTCATATACATCCATATTCTATGGCTTAATCACTTGTCTTGTCAAATAACTATTTGTATAGTATGAATATACATAACAACTATCCGGTGCCCTCATCGACTTTAATCGCCCGTAGATACCGGCAATGACAGAAAAAAAGGGTTGTTACTATATGCCGTTTTGAGTTAGCATAGGCAGTGACGGGACAATTATATTTCGCCGGAAGTTGAACTATACTGTTATTCAGGTACGAATCTATTCACAGGGAGGTATCACTTTGATCTGGAACCGTGTTGACGATACAGTATTGTCGGGAATCGGGAAGGCGGTCTACCCGGGAGCGGCCCTGGTGGTCGGCAAGGACAACGAGATGCTCTACTCGAAGTGTTATGGAACGATCGCGGTAGACGACAACAGGCCGGTTGACCTGGAGACTGTGTACGATCTGGCCAGCATGACCAAGATAGTCGCGACCACGACTGCCGTGATGTTGCTGGTATCCAGAGGTGAAGTTTCGCTCTGGGACACGCTGGGAGACTTCTTCGAAGTGCCTGAATCCAAGAAAAATATCGCGCTGTACCACCTCCTAACCCACACGTCCGGTATGCAGCCCTATTCGGAGGCCTGGAGGGAGCTGAGAGGAAGGGAATTGCTGGAGAGTATAATCAGGCTCGAGCCTCTGTCCGGTCTGATGGAGAAGATCGACTACTCCTGCCTGAATTTCATAACCCTTATGGCCGTGGTCGAGAAGGTCACCTGCAGAAAGTACGACGAGTTCTGCCTGAACGAGATCTTCAAACCCATGGGCATGGACAACACAACCTACCTCCCCCCGCTCGCCCATTCCATAGCTCCGACCTGCGAGCGTGACGGAGTAACCCTGAGGGGACTCCCCGACGACGAACTGGCCTATTACCTGGGAGGCGTCAGCGGAAACGCAGGACTTTTTTCCACCGCCGGCGATCTCTTCAAATTCGTATCGGGCCTTATGTACGCCAGACTCATACCATCGAGAGTCTTCGAGAGTTTCGTCGGGGAGACCGTCTTGATTGGCGAGGATAAGCGCCATCTGGGCTGGATGTCTCCCTCGAAAGGTTCCAGCGGCGGCGACATGCTGGGAGAGGATGCGTTCGGCCACACGGGTTTCACGGGCACCTCTCTATGGGTCGATCCCCAGAGCGGCCTGTACGTGATACTGCTGACGAACCGGACCAACATCAGCAGAAGAGAGACCATTCCACAGATGCAACAGATAAGGCGTAGGTTGCACAACCTTGTTTTTGGAGGTCTTGGATGACCTGGAGTAATTTCGGCGAGATACTTTCGAAGGAAAGTAGAAATATCGTCGGCGTCATGAGCGGTACCTCGGCCGACGGCCTGGAACTGGCGCTCACCAGATGCGCCGGTTCGGGCAAAAAGATGAAGGTGGAACTGTTAAAGCACTCGTCCGTCGCCTTCGACAGGGCTTTTCAGGACGAAGTCGTGGCCACGTACAACCCTTCCACCTCGGGTGTCGACAGGGTCAACAGGATGAACTTTCTCATCGGCAGAACGCACGCCCGGCACATAAAAAGCTTTCTGAACTCGCTTGCCGCCCCTGTCGATGCTATCGCCTATCACGGCCAGACGGTGTACCACGATCCGGCCGACGGCTCTACGTTGCAGATAGGTGAGGCCGATTTCGTCTCGCACGAGACCGGGCTGCCAGTGATCTTCGATTTCAGGAAAAAGGACATGGTGGTGGGCGGCGAAGGCGCTCCACTCATACCCTATCTGGACTGGATTCTCTTCGAAGAGGGCACTTACGCGGTCAACCTCGGCGGCATAGCCAACGTCACGTACGTCTCGGAGAGTTTCGACGGCGTGATCGCCTTCGACAGCGGACCGGCCAACTGTCTGATCGACCTCACCGTAAAAAAGTACTTCAACGTCGATTACGACAGGGACGGTCTCATAGCTTCGAGAGGAAAGATAGACGGGAGTATTCTTGAAACACTTATAGAAAGAGATAGAACTTACTTTTTGAGAAAACCACCAAAATCTACGGGAAGAGAGATATACAACGAAACCTATCTTGAAGGTATAACTCATGGAAAGCCGGAGGATCTTGTCAGGACTCTAGTAAGATTCACTGTTCATCAGCTGGTGGAGAGTATCAGATCTTATTTGTCTTTGGGGAATGAGATAGTCGTTACCGGAGGCGGTGCCCTCAATCCCGTTATGATGGAGGATCTAAAGACCCTGAGCGGTCTGAAAGTGATCGTTCCCGATCGCGCATTTCTCCAGGCGAAGGAAGCCATGGGAATGGCCGTGCTCGCCCAGGAGTTTTTGAACGGGGTCGGAGCGAACGTTCCATCGGTAACCGGTGCGAGACAAAGAGTTGTTCTGGGCAAGTTAGCTTTACCATGATCTCCCAGACGGGAGAGTTTATACAAAGGAGGTTTTAGCGTGAAACGTATCTTATTGGTGATTCTCGTATCGCTCTGTGCTGTGATGGTTCTGGCGGCTCCCTTCGTTGAGGACACACTACTCACGCCCGACAAGAACCCGAAAATGGGTGGAACGCTGTACCTGGCGCTAACGGGGGCTCCGCAGTCGTTCAACTTCTACGGTACGCTGGACAACAACGCCTACACCGTTGCCGGCCAGATGCTCACAGGTCTCGTTGAAGCTCACCCGGTGACATCGGCCATCAGGCCGGCGCTCGCCGAGTCCTGGGAAGTATCGGAGAACAACAAGGAAGTCATTTTCCACCTCAGAGACGTCAACTGGTCAGACGGCGCACCGCTGGTCGCCGACGACGTCATCTTCACCTTCAAGTACTTCATAATGAACCCAGTCGCGAGAGGAAACTCCGTTGACCGCTTCACCATAGAGTCGCAGCCGATCGAATGGGTGAAGATAGACGACAAAACCGTAAAAGCCATACTCCCGGCGCCTTACGCCGCTTTCTTCACGGTTCTGTCGCACGCCTATATCTACCCCTCTCACGCGCTCGATAGCAAGATCGACAAAAGCAGACCGGATTCCGTCAACGATTTATGGCTGACCAACACACCGCCGAGCGAAATCCCGGCCAACGGTCCCTTCATACTGTCCGAGTACATAGTCGATCAGAAAGTTGTAATGACCAGGAACCCGAACTACTGGAAAGTAGATGTTTTCGGCAACAAACTGCCTTACGTGGACAGAATAGAATACCTGGTTGTCAGCGACGCTCAGGTAAGACTGGCCAAGTTCATGGCCGGAGAGCTCGATTACATGGCCGTATCCGGGGCGGACTTCCCGATTCTCAAGGAAAGGGAGCTTTCCGGCGGCCCGTTCAAGGTATTCCTGGCCCAGCCGACGCAGCCGACACCGAGCCCGGTGCACATCGCCTTCAACTTCGATACGGAAAACGCGAAGCTGAAAGAACTCTTCATGAAGACGGAATTCCGCCAGGCCATGGAGTACGCTCTCGACAGAGAGAGGATAATCGAGGAGGCTTACAACGGACTGGCAGTTCTCGGTGGCGTTCCCGTACTGCCCTCCAACAAAGCCTTCTACAACCCGAAGATCGAAGAGATCCGCAGACCGTTCGATCTGGCGAAGGCGGCGGAGATACTCGACAGCCTCGGCTTGAAGGACGTCAACGGCGACGGATTGAGAGAATTCCCCGACGGGAGCAAGTTCGAATTCGTACTCACGGTTCAGAACTCTCCGCAGGATTATCAGGACATTGCCTACATCTTCTCCCGGGACCTCCTCGACATAGGCGTGAAGGTTAACCTTCAGATACTCGATAGCTCTCTCACTGGCCAGATGTTCGGCGCAGGCTCCTTCGAGGTTGGTATAAGAGCCTTTGGAAACCAGCCCGACCCACAGCTCAGAAAGGCCATCTGGCAGCCCGGCACCCAGCTTTATTACTGGCACAGAACCACCAGAGACCCCGAAACGAACACGGCCATCTTCGATAACATGCTGGAATGGGAAAAGAGAGTTTACGACCTCTTCGAAAAGGGACAGATCGCCATGGATCCGGTCATAAGAAAGACCTTCTACGACGAGTGGCAGGAGATCTACGCCGAGTACCTGCCCGTTATCTTCGTCTGCAAGGGCATGAACCTTTACGCGGCGAACAAAGCGCTTGGAAACGTCGAGCAGAACGCGGAGGGACTTCTCTCTTACGCGTCCTGGACGGTATTCAAGAAGTAACTTGTAAACACTGCGGGAGGAGGGCGCTCCTCCCGCGTTTTCTTTGACGGAGGAAGGCTATGTGGTCTTTCATAGTGAGGCGCTTACTCATAATGATACCGATGATGTTTTTTATATCGGTCATATGTTTCGTGATAACGGAGCTTCAGCCGGGAGATTTCGTCAGCCAGTATCTAGACAACCCCAGAATCTCACCGGCACAGATCGAGTTGCTCAGAAAGAACCTGGGGCTGGACGAACCGGCCTATGTGAGATACTGGAACTGGATCAAGGGGATCGTAACCAGGGGAGATTTCGGCTATTCCTTCGCCTTTCAAAGACCGGTGGGCGAACTGATATGGGAGAGGATGGGCTGGACCATCTTCGTCGCTCTGGGAGCGATCGTCTTCCAGTGGCTTCTGGCCGTCCCCATGGGAATCTATTCGGCCCTGCACCCTTACTCCCCGGGCGATTATACCCTGACCGTCGTCGGTTTCATCGGACTCTCTATACCGGACTTCTTCATGGCTCTAATACTGATGTACCTGATGCTGAAAATGGGCGCCACCTCCATCGGCGGGCTCTTCTCGCCGCAGTTCGTGGGCGCGCCCTTCAGTCTTGCCAAACTTATAGATCTACTCAAGCACCTGTGGGTCCCCCTCGTGGTGGTGGGCATGAGCGGACTGGCCGGCCTGATGAGAGTCATGAGGGGAAACATGCTCGACGTGGTCTCCTCGCCTTTCATCACGTCCCTGAGGGCGCACGGGCTGGACGAGAAGACCGTCAAGAGACACGCCATAAAAAATGCGCTGAACCCCATGGTGAGCATCGCCGGAACGGAGCTCCCGAACGTGTTCAGCGGAACCATAATAACCGCGATAGTTCTTAATCTGCCTACGATGGGACCGTTTTTCTATAACGCACTTCTGAACCACGACCAGTACCTGGTCATGAGCTTTTTGATGTTCATCGCCATCATAACCCAGATCGGAAACCTGCTCGCGGATATCGCGCTGGCGGTTCTCGACCCCAGGATAAGGATGAGCTGAGATGCAGAGTACAAAGAAGAGAATCGTACGCAACTTCTTCAAGCATAAACTGGGCGTGATCGGTCTGGTCGCGCTGGGTATCATGTACCTGCTGGTGATACTATCCGATTTCATCTCTCCGTACAACTACGTCACGTCCCACAAGAACTTCGTTTACGCTCCCCCCTCGAAGATAAGGTTCTTCGACGAAGACGGCAAATGGCACGGCCCCTTCGTCCATCCTATGGTGAAGGTCAGAAACCCGGTAACATACAGGCTCGAATTCTCCGAGGACAAAAGCAAGATCGTACCCATAAAGCTCTTCGTCAGGGGAGAGGAGTACAAACTCTGGGGCATCTTCAAGACCGACATCCACCTCTTCGGGGTCGAGGAATCCTCCGATAAGGCGATGGTGCTGCTCTTCGGCGCCGACAGGTTCGGACGCGACCTCTTTTCGCGTGTCTTGATCGGCGGGAAAGTCTCTATGACCGTCGGACTGGTCGGAACGCTCATAAGCGTCTTCATAGGCGCCATCGTCGGGGCGCTGTCCGGCTATTACGGAGGATTGGTGGACGTTCTGATCCAGAGGTTCATCGAATTGCTGAGATCCTTCCCGCGAATCCCCCTCTGGCTTGCCCTCGCGACGATCCTCCCGCCCAGCTGGCCGAGCACGTGGGTCTATTTCGGAATAGTGATCGTTCTTTCCCTGATAGGCTGGATGGGAGTGGCCAGAGTTGAAAGGGGAATGGTGCTCAGCTTGAGGGAAAAGGAATTCGTTCTGGCCGCCAGAGTATCGGGCGTCTCCAACATGAAGATAATCACCCGTCACCTCATACCCAACACCATCAGCTATCTGATCGTCGTATCGACGCTATCGATTCCCGGCATGATCCTGGGAGAGAGCGCTATAAGTTTTCTCGGGCTGGGCATAAAGGAGCCTATGACCAGCTGGGGACTGCTGCTTAAACAGGCCCAGTCTCTTTCCGAACTTGAGGCCCATCCGTGGCTCATGATACCCGGTATCTTCATAATAATCGCGGTGCTGTCCTTCAACTTCGTCGGAGACGCGCTCAGGGACGCCGTTGATCCGTACAGGGCGGTGGAAAAGGTATGAGCGGAATACTCGAAGTCAAAAACCTGAAAACCTACTTCAGAACCCCCGACGGTTTAGTGAAGGCCGTGGACGATATAAGCTTCGAGCTTCAAAAGGGCGAGATACTGGCGCTGGTCGGCGAATCGGGCTGCGGCAAGAGCGTGACTGTCCAGACCGTCATGGGGCTCATAAAAGTCCCGCCGGCACGGGTGGAAGGCCAGATACTTTACAGGGAGAAAAACCTCGTCGGCCTCTCGAACAAAGAGTACAAAAACATAAGAGGCAAAGAGATCTCCATGATCTTTCAGGAACCCATGTCGACCTTCGATCCGCTCTACACCATAGGCTACCAGCTTTCCGAAGTCGCGAAGGCGCACATGCCGTGGGACGACGCCAGAACCCGTGAAGAGATAATCTCGGTGCTGCGGAAGGTGAACATTCCCGAACCGGAAAAGAGGTACAGAGAGTACCCGCACGAAATGAGCGGCGGGATGTTGCAGAGGATAATGATCGCCATGGCCCTGATCACGGGCCCGGAAATCATAATCGCCGACGAACCTACGACCGCGCTGGACGTGACCATTCAGGCGCAGGTGCTCAACATCATGAGAGACCTCCAGAGCGAGTTCAACGGCTCGATCATATTCATCACGCACGATCTGGGAGTCGTTTCCGAGATAGCCGACAGGGTCCATGTGATGTACGCCGGAAAGATCGTCGAAAAGGCCGGTGTCAACGAACTTTACAAAAAACCGGCCCACCCGTACACGAAGGGATTGCTCAATTCCAGAGTGAAGAGAGACTTCAAAGGCCAGAAACTGCCTTACATAGAGGGCTACGTTCCCAGAGCCTACGAGTTCCCCGAAGGGTGCCGCTTCAACCCGAGGTGTCCCCACGCGATGGAAATATGCAAGAAAGATCCGCCCGAGATGTTAGTGAGTGAAAACCACACGGCCGCCTGCTGGCTCTACGGGCAGGGTGGTATATGAAGATAATCGAGACTAAAGAGCTCAAGAAATACTTCCCGATCAAGGCCGGAGTCTTCCTGCAGGTCGTGGGACACGTTAAGGCCATGGAAAGCGTTAACTTCCACATAAACCGCGGCGAAACCGTCGGAGTCGTCGGTGAATCCGGCTGCGGTAAAAGCACGCTGGGCAGAACGATAGTCAAGATCTACGAACCGACGGGCGGCAGGATAACCTACTACGACAATGACGCAGGAGAGCACGATATAACGAAGGGACTGGACAAAAAGATCAGATTGAAGTTCCGGCGGGATATACAGATGATATTCCAGAACCCCTTCGACTCTCTCGATCCTAGAATGACCATCAGGGACGTGATCAGGGAACCGATAGAGGCCCACAACCTCGTGCCGAAGAACGAGATAGACGGATACGTCGCCGAGCTGTTGATGAAAGTTGGACTCTACCCCGAATATTCGCAGAGGTACCCGCATGAATTCTCCGGCGGCCAGAGACAGAGAATCGCCGTGGCGAGATCCATCTCCGTCAAACCGAGGCTGGTCATCTGCGACGAACCGACCTCCGCGCTCGACGTGTCCGTCCAGAGCCAGATAATCAACCTGTTGCAGGATCTGAAGGCCGAGAACGATATCTCCTACATCTTCATCTCTCACAACCTGGATGTCGTCCATCATATGAGCGACAGGATACTCGTCATGTACCTCGGCAACGTGGTCGAATCGGCCGGCGCCACAGATCTCTTCGATAACCCGGCCCATCCTTACACCGGCGCCTTGATGGCCTCCATACCCGGCTGGGACCCGCTGGACAGAAAATTACAGAACATAAGGCTGGAGGGAGAGCCGCCCAGTCCGATCAACCCTCCGCCCGGTTGCGCCTTTCACCCCAGGTGTCCTTACAGAATGGATAGATGCGACAAAGAAAAACCGCCGGTGGTGGAGATAGCTCCCGGACACGAAACGGCCTGCTGGCTACACACGAAATAACATCCTCTAAGAGCCGTGGTGCGTGGTGCGTGGTGCGTTGTGGGTCGCTCATCTTGCGCTCCTTAACCAGGAACCCGAAAATGGGGACTGACGATTCACCTCACGTCTGTTGTACCCAATTTTCGCGAGGAACCTGGACGCGCAGCGTCGGAACGATAAACCGCTCTTCGCACTTTACGTCGCGTGCGGAGAACGACGGGCGGATGACGGAGAACGTCTCCCAACGCAACGAAGGACGGGTCCATGCTCTTGGACGACAGACGCTGGACGGCTCTTTCCACTCTTCGCGGCGTTCAGTCTTTGCCCGCGTTTATAGCAGAGCCAGCCCCTTGAGAGATATGTTCAAGACCCACACAAGGAGGGTAACGAAGGCCAGCGAAAGCGAGGTTTTCACAACGCCCTGCCGGTAGAAATCGTTGGCGATCAAACCCGGTACCACCGTACCTATAACGGTCGAAAACAGTTCGAGAGGCAAATTCGGCACCAGAAGAGTATCGAGAGCCAGTTTCACGAAGACTCCCATCGTTATTCCCAGGGCGAGCCTCTTTCTACCGTAGAGTATCAGGTACCGCTGGAGGAAGTTCAGAATGATGAACGTCAAAAGCCCCACGGCCCAGGTATAGACGAGCCGTAACGGCTGATCTATGAATATGAAGAGATAAACCGGCGTTACGATGCCCCCCGCGGAGAGGCCCGTGATCCACCAGAAAAGTGTACTGATCACCACTCCTATCGAAAATATGGCCGGGTTCATTCGATCACCTCCAGATTGCTCAACCACTGTACCAGACCTCTTATGTTGCCAAAGCCGAAAACTATATCGCCCTTTTGCAGAAACTCTTCTATCGACTCGCCGTCTTTAACCTTCCTGTACTTCAGACCTTTGAACTTGTGCACCGGGATCGAACCCCTGATCATCAGGTTGTCGAACTTTCTGGTGAAGGGCTCGAAGACCAGTGCCCTGTCGGGCCGATCGTCTCTGGAGTTGAAGAACCCCACCACTCTTCTGCCGGGGAAGTCCGCCACGGTCCTCTCCAGAAGGTAGATCGTGGAACGTATATCGTTTGCTGCGAAAGCGTTCGCGAGAATCGCGCTGCCGCTATTTAGCTTCAACTTTAGGTACCTGAACGTGCCAACGTCGGGCAAAACTCTCGCCATACCTTCCATCGAAGCCTTTTCATTCAGCCCGAAAACCTCGATAACCCTATCGATCAGACGCAGATTGTCCGGATGCGGTCTGAAGGCCATTCCTTCGTCGGATATCGTCCTCTCTCCGGCCCTGAGCAGCTCGCTGCCAACTCCTTCACAATGAGTTCTCATCATTTCCAGGGCCCCCTCGCCGAGATTGCCGACAAGGCACTTTCTGTTGCCTGGAACTGAAAGCGAGAGCACCCCGGCGGTTGCCTCTTCGCTCGCCCCGATCTCCTCTATGTGGTCGGGATAGGCGTTCGTGATCACAGTGAGATCGGCGTCCAGTATCTTTCCGCTGGCGAGTTGCATCTCGGGTCTGATCGCCATGCACTCTACGACGAGCGCGTCGCACTTCAATCTCCCGGCCTGCTTCAGCGCCCTGTACTGCTCCTGTATGTTTGCCGGGCCTCTCCTCTTTATTTCGCGATGACTGCCGTCGGGCATTATCCAGAGCGGCACCGTGCCCGTTGTCTTGGCCAGCACCCTGTAACCGTTCCCCGACAGCACGCCGTGGATAAGTCTGACAGTCTCGCTCTTTCCCCTGGTACCGTT
>MTKZ01001839.1_pt1 | contig 48590 bp, 35 predicted proteins | sample 1042781 | NCBI WGS metagenome assembly MTKZ01 (sample SAMN06212207, study PRJNA360539) | anaerobic digester metagenome | biome: Wastewater treatment plant; material: sludge; isolation source: anaerobic digester fed with sludge from wastewater treatment plant | place: Denmark: WWTP Viborg ...
CACATTTGGATAGGAATGCCTGGAAATGCAGAAAACAATCCTTTTTTACCATCGCAGACGATACCAGAGACAGAACATCCTTGAGAAATAATATGTTCTATACCCTGCCGATATGCATCTACTGTCTCGTATTTCACATATTGCCAATAGAGATTGATCCTACGGTTTGGGTCCCTGAAGATGATGACTCCAAAACCTCTACCAAAGTAAGTTGTATCCATAACCACTACGGCTTGTGAGGGATAAACTATATCCTTTGTTATCTGATATTTATCCAAGTATTTTTCAATAGTCGGATGGCTGACTGAATGCTGCTGGCAGAGTTCCTGGACAGTTTGCTTATGATCTATATAGTCATGCCAAATCTTTATACCAATGTTAGTTTCGTAGTCTCTTCTTTTGTTGTTGAAGATGTGGTTACAATCTAAACACTTGTATCGTTGCAATCCTCTGAAACACCCGTTTTTTTTACCCTCCTGGAATGGCATTTGGGGCATCGTTTTTTATTCACTTTTATCCTCCAAAATAAAAATGTGCATTTAACTATATGCCATTCATATGGATACCCCACTTTTTAGCAACTACATTTCTTTCAATACACCCTATTTTTCAATATATCTTTTTCTTCCTTATAAGCTACCTTTATGCTGGTTTAAAAGTATTACCCATATAAATTGTCCTACCTGTGGTTTATATCGTGCCTTTACTGCACTCCTACAGGGTCATATTATTACTGCTATATCCTACAATCCTTTGATGTTATTCTTGACTATTTTCCTCATAATACAATTAATTTGTACAACTTTTTTCAAGATTAAAATAAGCTTAATAACTACTAAAAAACAACAACAAAGAATTCTACTATTATTTATAATTGCCTTTATTGCCAATTGGTTATATATTATTTAGCTCTACCTTCCAGCTTATTTATTTATAACTTATAGCTAATTATTGTAACTATTTCAAATTGTTTTCATCTTGACTCCTACTTACTTCTCTCTTAGCTCTTTAGCTAAGAAAGGAACAGGAAGGAGTTAAGGAAGAAACTATAAAGGGCAGAGAATGTAATAAATTAGATAGATAAATGTAAAAATAATCTTGTAAGTTAGGTTATAGGAAGGAGATACAGAAAGTAATAGATATTTTCATAAAGCTTTTATTTTCTGGAGAACCAGAATAAATCATTATTGTATCCAACATTTAGATAAAAGCTGGGAGAATGTTCTCTGCTTAAAGCGGCACTAATATGGATAGGTCCTAGATAAGTTCTGTATCCAATATCGGCATAAAAGCTCCATTCCAGTTTCTGGTTTACATCCCAGAGGTTTTCATTAGTATAGTTTAGAGCTTGCACTCCAGTTTCCAGAAATACATTTTTTTTCGGATTGATGATAGATGCAATTGTGTAATAACAATATTGCGGTGAACTGATAGCATATCGTGGATAAGCTCTATAACCTTGAGAGCCTGTAAAATAGAATGGATCAAGAGAGCTTTCCTCGTGCGCACCAAAATAGGTTCCAAAATTATAGCTCCCGTACAAAGAAATCTTTCTGGCGATTGGTGCATATGCTTCTATTTCCAATACTGCTTTATTATACAATCTATCACTAATCTGATTCCAGGGTGCGAAATTAAATTTGGAAAAAACTCGTACACCTGATAGTGGGAAAATGTCATCATCCAGACTTTCATGATAAACTTTAATACCCAGACCAGAGATTAAATAGAGAGAATCTACGGGGGCGACAGCCGAAACATCACGATAGAGTCGTGTCCTATAACTGTAGAAGAATCCCTCAGCAATAGCGACATTATTAGCAAAGAATCCCACTCCTGGAGTAATGCCATACTCCAGAGATTTAACGCTTGATATTTTATAAAAATCTTCATCATATAGATACAATCTTTTTTCACTGATATAGGGGAAAATACGAAAATAAGAACCCCAGAACTCACCGAAGTTTTTAACATAATCCAAACTAAGTTCTGACCTTCCGCCAAGAGTAAAACCTGCTAGTAACTTAGAATTTTTTAATAACAGGTTATTAAGTTCCATAGCCCCGCTTATGTTAAGATCTTCCTCACTGGTATAACTCATATTAAATATAACATTTCTTCTTTCATATTCCTGAACATAAAAGATGAGTTTGTAACCATGTTCTATTGGTTCCAGAATAGGATAAACCATTTTAAAATATTGCGAGTTCCATATTCTTTTAGAAGCAGCTACAATTTCTTCAGCAGAGTATTTTTTGGGTGTTTCCAGTCTTGAATATTCCTTAATTTTAGCCTTACTAACATACACATTACCCCGACAATCTTGAGTCAGGATAGGATATTTTTCCGGGATAGGAATTTTTTTGGGTTTTTTAAATTCATAACCTTCGGCTAAAAGTGAATCACGAAAAGCTCTTATCTCGTCAATATGATTTCGGGCATAACGCTCTCCCGCATCAATTATCTCTTTAGCTTTTTCATAGGACATATTGGCAAATTCACTTAAATCTGGCTCTAACACTAAATCACTTAAAGCCAAAGAGCTTTCATAACTCTGATGCATTGCAATGTCAATGGTATGACTTAGAATATCAATTAAATTATCTGGATTTTTTTCAGCAAGGTCGGCATTAACTTTTAAAGTTATAACTTTATCAGCACCTAGTCGCCTAACTTGAGGGACTGGTATATTTTGCAGTAAACCTGCATCCACATAACGATGTCCATTCAGCTCAAAAGGAGTAAACAAACTTGGCATAGAAATTGCTGCTCTAATAGTATGCATCAGAGAACCGCTGGTTGAAACAATTAATTCACCAGTATCTAAATCTATATAAAGTCCGGCAAAACTTATTGGTAGTTTAGAAAAATCCTGGAAATTGGAAGCAGGCATATAAACCTGTGCCAGTGCTTGATTTAGTTTTACACCAGTAATTAAACCAGTTGGAAAATCAGGTTGACCATTTTCCTTTATTCTAAGCCGAAAATTGCCATAACTGGGCCAACGCTTTTGTCCAATATAAAGGTCTTCTCGTCTATAATGCTCATCAAATAATTCCAGAACATCCCAGCTTGTGGTTAAGGATTCTATTTCTGTTGGCTCATAACCCATTGCATACAAACTTCCCACTAAAGCTCCAAAACTTGTGCCAGTAATATATTCAGGATAAATTCCTTCTTCAGCGAGCACTTTGAGCATTCCTATATGAGCATAACCTCTTGCACCACCACCACTCAAGGCATAACCGAGACTTTTTGCCTCAAGCGATTTAGCAGCAAAGCTTACAAGTAAGATAAGTAGTATGTAGCTAACCTTGTTTTTAAACATAAACACTATCAATAAGTTATATTTCTTGTTCTGATGAAGACTGATGGGGTTTGATAATAAAGGTTATTTTACCAAAAACAGCATTTGCTTCAATTTTGACTGTGCCTCTTACTTTAGTTTTATCTTTCGGTTCATCTTCCGGAAGGTCTATAGACCCACAAAAGGCAGTAGTAGAAAAATCAAAATTAATATCATCTGGTATTTCCACAACAAAAGAAGCGAAAACTGCATTGATTTCAATAGGAGATGCATCTGGTTCTATGCTGGTTAAATCCAATTTTTGAGATGCAAATATGGCATTATATTCATTTTCAGTAGTGCTATAAAAACGAGTTTGTGCCTCTTTCTTTTTAGTGTTTCCCCAACCACCAATAAGCAATTTTACACCCAGAAGGATAATTATTATAGCAATAAAAATCTTGAATAGAGGGAAACTGATATTAAAACCTTTGAGTATTAAAGAGATACCAATTAAAATCACCAGAATTCCCCAGAACAAATGTCCAAAAAGGATGTTCATCTTCATCTCCTTCTCCCTAATTTATTTTTATTCCTGATTGGTAGGCTTTATATAATGCTTCGGTAGAAACATTTATATCCTGATTTACCCTGAACATTGGCTTATCAGAAACTGTTCCAATCAATTTCAGAGGAATAGCATATTTATCACATAAGCTTTTTATTTGATGTAAATTTTCAGAATTAAAGCTTATAATTACTCTATCTAAAGATTCACCAAAATATTCTACACTTTTGTTAAATGTCAAAGGAAAATTTAAATCTGCTCCTATTAAATCTTCTGGCTGAAAACAACATTCAGCTACACAGACCAAAAGACCTCCTTCGGAAATATTATGAGCTGAAGAAATAACATCTTCTTCAATCAGATTTAGTAATAAATCTATAATTTTTTTAACAAATTTTAGGTCAAGTGGAGGAACTTTCCCTGCAACAGTTCCAAAGATAGTTTTGAGATATTGCGAAGCTCCTAACTCATTACCTGGATTCCCTAAAAGAGCAATGATATCTCCAGAATGTTTGAACCACTGGGTAGTAGCTTTTTTATAATCTTCCAGTAAGCCCAGCATACCAATTACAGGAGTTGGATAAATTGCTCCATCTGGATTTTCATTATAGAAAGATACATTTCCTCCGGTAACTGGAGTTTCTAATGCTATACAAGCATCTTTCATACCCCGAATAGATTCGGAAAAAGTCCAGAAGACCTGAGGTTTATATGGATTACCAAAATTTAGACAATTAGTAATAGCAATCGGTTTTCCACCGCTACAGGCAACATTTAAAGCAGCCTCAACTACTGCAGCTTTAGCTCCTTCATAGGGATCTAAATAACAAAACCGTGCATTACAATCCGTACTTAAAGCTATAGCCTTATCTGTCCCTTTAATAACTACCACCGCTGCATCACTACCAGGTTCAACCTTTGTAGCAATCTGCACCATATAATCATATTGAGAAAAGATAGGCTTTTTGGAAGCTATACTCGGCTCACTTAGAATACGATACAAAGCAGAAATATAGTTTTCTGGTTCGGGTAAAGAATCTATATTAAAACTTTGTTTTTCCTTAATATAGGATGGCTTTTTAGCTTCACGAGTATAAACCGGAGCTTTGCCACCCAGAATCAAATATTCAGCGGGAATTTCAGCCAGGATTTTCCCGTTAAACTTCACTCTAAGCATTTTATCACTTGTAACACTTCCAATAACCACAGCATCCAGGTCCCATTTTTGAAAGACCTTTTGCACCTCTTCCAGGTTCTTCGGTTCCACAATCATCAGCATTCGTTCCTGAGATTCAGAAAGCATAATCTCATAAGGAGTCATACCTTTCTCCCGGACAGGCACTTTCTCCAGATCAAGTTCTATACCCACTCCACCCTTTCCTGCCATTTCGGAACTGGAACAGGTTAAACCGGCAGCACCCATATCCTGAATAGCGACCACTAAACCTGCTTGAATAACCTCCAGAGTTGCTTCTAAAAGTAGTTTTTCATAAAAAGGGTCTCCAACCTGGACAGCAGTTCTCTGGGTTGCAGATTGGTCACTCAATTCAACAGAGGCAAAAGTTGCACCATGTATTCCATCTCTGCCGGTTTTAGCACCTACATAGACTACAAAATTACCTATACCCTGGGCAGAAGATTTAGCAAGATGTTCCTGTTTTGCCACTCCTACAGCCATAACATTAACCAGTGGATTTCCTTCATAAGCTTCATCAAAGAAGACCTCACCCCCTACCGTTGGAACTCCAAAACAATTTCCATAGTCGGAAATACCATGCACTACTTCTTTTAAAAGATGTATCACCTTAGGATTTTCTGGATTTCCAAATCTTAAAGAATCCAGAACAGCTACAGGTCTTGCACCCATCGTAAATATATCTCTTAGAATACCACCTACACCTGTAGCAGCTCCATGATAGGGTTCCAGAGCAGAAGGATGATTATGACTTTCAATCTTAAAACAAATAGCCAGACCATCACCGATGTCTACAACACCGGCATTTTCTTCTCCTGCTTTAGCCAGAAGATATTTTCCTTCGCGAGGAAGGGTCTTAATTAAATTTATAGAATTCTTATAACTGGCATGCTCACTCCACATTACGCTGAATATTCCTAATTCTAGATAAGTTGGAGGTCGTTTCAATATATCCAGAATGTATTGATATTCCGAATCCAGAATACCGTGAGAAGCAATTAACTCTTTAGTAATCTCAGGTTCCATAATTTAACTTTCGTCCTTTAATGTAGGATTAGAATCCTTTAACTTTTCAATTAACCTTAGAATGCGGTCGTCAATAATTTTATAAGTTTCCCGATATGTATCCAGATCTGCACCATAAGGGTCTGCAATATCGCCTGCTTCGCCTACATATTCATTTAGAGTAAATATTTTACGAGCCAGTTTAGGTTCTTGCATTCGGAGAAAATCTCTTTGCCGTTCTTCCATAGTCAACACCAGGTAACTACCCTGTATCATTTCAGGAGTTATCTGTTTTGCAATATAGTCTTTTGCCTCCATAATACCATTTTCTAAAAGTAATTGCATAGAAGCCGTTGATATAGGTTGTCCTCCAGGTAAAAGACCAGCGGAATCAGCTGAATAAGGTAAATTTATTTTCAAGGCGTAATGATTAAAAAGTTTCTCTGCTATAGGACTGCGACAGATATTTGCAGTACAGACAAAGAGAATAGTGGGTTTTTCAAAGGAATTTTTTACCACATAGAAAGGAATAGAACCTTCTCTAATGCATTTCAATTCATCAAAACCGGATTGATTTTTCTCTTCTCTACTGCTGATATATTCCACTATAGTTGAAGGTTGAGAATTATAAGGATAGTTTTTATTTTGAGGAAGGATAGCATAATCAAACCATTCAGAATAAAAAGTGGTTAAGCGTTTTAAGTCAGATTCTGGTGGTAAAGAAGAAATGTTTACACTGGTACTTGTGATAGGTTCTTTCAAAATATCTATAAATTCCCTGAGTAATTCATCATCAGGCACCCTAAAGGCTACTTTACCATCTACAGCAATATGAGCAAATCTTTTATCCTCACATTTAAAAATTACTGTTAAATTTCCAGGCCAATATTGTTCTAAAAGTGAAATAAGCCTATCAGGAATAAAGATTCCTTCTTTTTCAAACCATTGAAGCGAAGAAACTAATAGGATAAAGCTATGTTTATTTGATCTTCCTTTTAGTTTCTGGATTCTTTCAATAGCTTCATAAGAAGAGACCTTACACCCAATGCCAAACATATCTCCAGTATAATGAAGAATGGTTTTGTTATCAAAAGCACCTGTAGAAGCAAGTTTTTCCAGCTTACGGAGGGATGGTCTAATTAAAATAACCAAACTTCGTACCTTGTATTTATTCCAGATAAGCTAAAGGATTTACTGCCTTGCCATCTTTGCGAACTTCAAAATGTAAACAGGGTTCAGAAGCAGAACCAGTCATTCCTGATTTAGCTATAGGTTGACCTTTTTTTACCTGAGCTCCCCTGGAAACCAGAAGTTCATTATTATAAGAATAAACTGTAAAGAATCCATTTTTATGGTCAATAATTATAAGTTTTCCCTGTCCCCCATAAGGACCTGAAAACACCACTTCCCCATCATCTGAAGCTACTACCGTAGTCCATTCTGGAACAGCTATATCAATTCCATTGCTGATAACTGAGGTTCCATAGGACCTGGTTTCTTGACCAAAATTACGGATAATCTTGCCTCTAAGAGGCCAGGCAATAGATTTAAAGCTATTTTTATACGCTTCTGATATTTCTCCAGAAGCTTTAGATTTAGCAGTTAATGAAGCTATCAAAGCTTCTAATTGGGCAGCATCTTTCCTCAACTGCGTAATCTGATTCTGTAGTTTTTGCTCTTCTTTAGTTAATTGTTTTTTCTGCGTTTCCAGAGTTTTTACTGTGGTATTCAGTTTTTTACTTAAATTGGTCTTAGCATACAGGTCACTTTTAACGACGGTAACTTCCTTTCCTACTTCCTTCTTTTCCTCGGAAAGAACAACTTGAACATCACCCAATTGGTTAAGTTTTTCTCTGGTCTGGGCAGTCATAGCAGTTAAACAATGTTCTTCTTTGGGTTTAATCTTAGTTGTTGAGCTATTAATTCGGAGTCGCAAGAGTAAATTTAACTGATTGTTTTGTAAAGTTTTTAGTTCACGCACTTGCTCATCAACCGATTTTAATTCCGTGCTTACCTTAGTCAGTTCTTGTTGTTTTTGTTTAAATATTTCTTCTGTTTTCTTTTTTTCTAATTCAACTTTTTGCTTTTCTTTTAAGGTAGTTTGAAGCTGAACATCCGTAGTTTTTTTCTTCTGAGAAGTTTGAGTTGCTTTCTTCTCCATTTCTTGAAGGTCTTTTTGAATCTTTTCCAGTCTTTTCTGAGTGTCGCTTATTTCATCTCCCATTAACAAAGAAAAGATAAAGAATAGGCTAAGCAAGCATAATATCTTTTTTCTCATAACTCTTTAACCATAATATTTTGTATAAACCTTATTCCAGAAATCAGCTATTGATGTCAATGCAAAAGTTCCTTTGCTACTCTTCTTATCCCTCTATAAAAAAGCCGCCTAAAAAAGCGGCTTTTTTATCTGTCCTAAGATTTATCTCTATTTCTTTTTAGTTAGATGTTTAATAGCTTGTTTCTCTGTGCGAGTATGGACAAAAGTCTCTAAAACAAGGTTACTGGCTATAAAGATAGAAGAATAAGTTCCGATAATAATACCTAGACTCATCGCTAGAGCAAAATCATGTATCACGGGACCGCCAAAAAAATACAAAGCAATAGCGGTAGCAAAAGTAGTGCTTCCGGTAATAACTGTTCTGCCAAGAGTCTTATTAATTGCACGATTAAAGATGATTGGAACCGAATCTTTTCTATAAATCTTAAGGTCTTCACGGATACGGTCATAAATAACTATGGTATCATTAATAGAATAACCAACCAGGGTCAATATGGCTGCTAGAATGGTCATAGTAAATTCTTTTTGAGTAAAAGCAAATACTCCTACCAGGATTATAACATCATGGAATAAGGCAACAATACCCATTAAACCAAAGGTAAACTCATAACGAACCCAGATATAGATAATCATAAATACCATAGAAATTAAAACTGCCATTATGGCATTATTCCGCATTTCCATACCAGCTTTAGCACCTACAACATCAACTTGACGAATCACATCAGTTTGCAGGTCTCTACCCTGGACATATTCTGGTAGTTTAGTAGTTAAAACTTCTGTAATCTGGTCCCTAATCTTATTAACATCCTCACCACCAACTTTTATCTGAAAAGTGGCATTAGATGGATCTCCTATGAACTGAATTTCTGCTTCTTTAAATCCTGCATCATTAATGACTTCACGAAGATGCTCTATTTCTAAGGGAGGTACTTGCTTATCTTTAGGTTGCATATTAATAACAATGGAAACGCCACCTGTAAAATCAGTACTCCAATTTATACCTTTGATAATTATGCCTAAAATTGAGGCTACAATCAGAACTGCAGATATAACGAAGAATATATAGCGCTTTTCAACGAATGGATAATTGGCATTTTGAAATAGTCTCATTTTACACTCCTCAGATACTCATCGTAGTTTTGCCGGGCTTAATCATTGTCTTTTCCATAATATAACGAGCAAAGACTATGGCACAGAACATAGAACCTACAATACCAATAGATAGTGTAACCGCAAAACCTTTAACTGGTCCTGTCCCAAATTGATAAAGAACAATAGCAGCAATTAGAGTGGTTAAATTGGAATCCATAATAGTGACTGTGGCTCTTTTGAAGCCAGCATTTAAAGCTGCACTTGGAGTTCTACCAGCATCCAGTTCTTCTCTGATTCTCTCAAATATCAAAACATTCGCATCTACAGACATACCTATGGTTAAAATGATACCTGCAATACCAGGCATAGTTAAAGTTCCACCGAAAAGTGTCATTGCCGCAAGAATGAATCCCACATTAAAGATGAGCACAAAATCAGCGATTAACCCTGCTCCTTTGTAATACAGACCTATAAATAAAAACACGGCTAATATACCGATAATTCCAGCTCTTAAACCACTTTTAATGCTATCTTCACCAAGTGTAGCAGAAACTTGTGTGCTATATTTTGGTTCAATGGGAGCGGATAAACTTTCATTATTCAAGAGAATAGCAAGAGATTTAGCTTCCTGTTCCGTAAACTGACCAGTAATCATAGCTTTTCCATCAGGGATTCTATCCTGAATTACTGGAGCTGAATAAACTGCATTATCCAGCACAATTGCCAGCCTCTTCCCAATATTATCCCCAGTACAATTAGCAAATTTCCTTGCACCTGTACGGGTGAATGTTAAGGAAATGTATGGTTTATTTGCTATCTGAGGATTTGGGCTATCTGAAGGACCTATTTCCATACTGGCTCTATCAACATCTGTACCCTTTAATTGAGCAGCAGATTCAAGTACATAAAGCACTACAGGTTCTCTTGCAGCTTTCTTTTTCTCATCAACACTTTCCAGTACTAAATCATAGCCCTTAGGTTTCAAATTGACGAAAGTACTGTCTTGAAGCAAAGTACGGACAATCTCTAAATCTTCATATCTAACTGCAAAATCTCTTTCTGTAGTAGTTATTAAAGATTTGAATATACCTTCTCCCGCTTTAGTGGTATCAGCAGGAGATTTTGATAGAGCTTTATCTTCTTCTGCTAGTTTAGCTAGAATCGGGAATTTATCTAAATTCTCCTGGACTACGGCATCAATCTGATTGATAACCTTTTCCGCAATGTCTGGTTCTGCCACCAGCTTAAATTCAAGAACAGCAGATTTCATAATCAGGTTTTCAGCTGCTATAGGGTCTTTAACTCCGGGCAACTGAATCAATATATCACTCTCACCCATCTTTTGAATTGTAGGTTCAGCAATACCAAATTGGTCAATACGATTCCTGATTATTCTTATATTATTTTCTACTGCAGCAGCTCTATCTGCTTCTGGCAAATCTTTTGTCACTACAGTTAAAACAATCTGTGTGCCACCACGGAGGTCAAGACCTAATTTTAGTTTCTGTTTGATAGGCCAGTTAACATCCTCAGGCACAAATATCGGAGACAGAAAGATTAAAGTACCCAAAACGAATATTAATATGGATACAGGAGTTAACCAGGAATTCTTTCTCATATTTTTAAGCTCCCTAAATCTATTATTAGCTATAAAAAAGCCTTATTATATGCCACTTCTTTATATTACTTCATTTCGTCAAGATTTAATTTAACAGACTATGGGTTAGAAATTAACCATATTCTTCAGCTATTGATATATTGAAGGCTGAATGAAAGATCAAATTTTTTTCCGTATTTCTAAAAGATGTACTTCATTTTTTCACTTATGAGGGAAAGAGAATTCTAATAACACTCCATCGCTTCAAGACACACCTCTATAAAAAAGATGTTTTAAAACTATCAGGACACTCATCCAAAAAAGATGACTTACTTTGTAAAATACTACTAATTATATTATATAATTCCTATCTTTTTACTCTCTTAGAGAGGTTCAAGAGTTTTTAGATATCTAATGAAAAAAGACTGGACTAAAATGTGCATTTAAAATAATGTATTTTAGAAGATATTATATCATAGAAAAGTTGGTCATTGGAATATCTTTTGCTTTAATTTAAATTAAACTAATTAATATAAAGTTGGAAATTATGAAAAAACTAATCTTAGTTCTAACGCTTATAGCAGGAATTATTTACTTATCAGCCGATGTGATTTATACCTATAAATTAGAAGCTCCAGATATAATAACTGAAAATAATGTTATAAAGGTAAAATTGGCAGGAGCACAAAGTTATGGTAATCCTGGGGCACCGGATTTACCCTGGTTTGGCAGTAAACTCCTTTTACCTATTGGTGAAGAAGCAATTGATATTCAGATCAGTTTATCAGGTGCTAAAACCTTTTATTTAGATAAAAAAGTGGCTCCTATACAACCTCCAGCCATACTTTCTAAGATGGACAAAATCCAAAAAATAGAGGCTGATCCTGAGATTTATAATAGATCGGATTCTTATCCCACCCAAAAACATAATGGGAATAATACTCAATACTTATCTGGTCATCCGATCAATTTCACCGCTATCTGTCCTTTTGATTATAATCCAATGGAAGATAAGCTTACATTTTACAGCCAGATAACGGTAACAGTTGTAACCGGTTCTTCCCCAAAAGCAAATGAAGCAAGAAGGCTTTTGAAACAGGATGTAGATATTGCGGAAAGGCTCACTAATACCATTGATAATCCAGAAGCTATTCCTCGTTATGAAGAACGCCTGGTTGGATATGATTATTTGATTATCTATGACCAGTTAAAATTGACTCAATGGACACCATTTAAGACTCTCTATGAAGATCGTGGATTTAATGTTTATATGAAACCCATCCAGGAGATTATAGCAGAAAGCACAGGAATAGACACTCAGGAGAAAATCCGTAATTATATTACTAACTTCTATTCCCAACAACCTTTAAAATATGTTCTACTTGCAGGAGATACAGATTTAATTCCTCATCGTGGGTTCTATGTTAATATGGGAAGTGAAGGTGAAGTTGATGAAGATATTCCTGCAGATATGTATTATAGTTGTCTGGATGGAAATTGGAACACAGATAATGATAGCTATTGGGGTGAACCTATGGAAACGGATTTAGTTCCTGAATTATCCATAGGACGATATTGCTATAATTCAGATGAAGAGATAGCAAATTTTATCAACAAAACCAGTATATACCTCAATAATCCGGTAATTCCTGAGATAAAATCAGCATTTTTTGTGGGAGAATATCTATGGGAAGGTCCTACCTGGGGTGGAGATTATATGGATGAAATGATAGGTGGAAGTAGTGCTAATGGTTACACTACCACAGGAGTCCCTACAAACTGGGATATTACTACATTATATGATAGAACTTACGGATATTCAGATGCTTGGGGTGCTGCAGAGATTCGTCCCTTACTCAGTGAGGGACCAAATTTTGTTAATCATCTTGGTCATTCAAGTACTACTTATGCTATGCGTTTAGGAGTAAATCAAGTCACTCCTACTACAATAACTAATAATGGAACAAATCATAACTTTTCTATCATTTTTACTCAAGGATGCTATGCTGGAGCCTTTGATAATAGAGAAACATATCCTGGTTCATATACGATGGATTCCATAACAGAAAAATTTACCAGCATTTCCACAGCAGCTGTAGCTATGGTAGCACACTCTCGTTATGGCTGGGGTGTATCAGGTTCAACAGATGGAGCTTCCCAGTATATTCACCGTCAATTCATAGACGCTATTTTTGGAGAAGGAATTTATCCATTGGGAAAGGCTCTTGATGACAGTAAAATTGATAATATTCCCTGGATAACTAATACTCCTGTAATGTATTGGGTAACTTATGAAACCAATCTTATAGGAGATCCAGCTTTAATGGCCTGGACGGATACTCCTCAACAGATAATTGCCGAACTACCCTCTTACTGGATTGTGGGTTTAAACTATTACCAGATTCAAACCAATGCACCTAATGCTCTATTTCGTTTAAAGAACGGAGAAGATTTAATTTGTGAAACCACAGCAGATGCTTCAGGTTTAATAACAATTACATTGTTAGGTAATCTTACTCCTGGTACTCTTGATGCATATATGATTGCACCGAACTTTTTATCATTTCACCAGGAAGTAGTAGTACAAGCCAGTAATATGCCTTATATAGTTCCCACTACGATTGATATCTTAGATAATGATGATTTATATCACACAGGAGAAGAAATAGATATAAATGCCACAGTGAAAAATGTAGGTTTAATTGATCAGATGGGACAAGGGACAATAACCCTTATAAGCAATTCCAGTAATATATTGGTACTAAGTGATAGTGCTCAGTTTAATCCACTTGCAGTTTCTGATTCCACAGTAATTGCAGGAGTTTTCAGAATCAGGATTCAAGGTTATTTTCCTGATCATCAGATAGCAACCCTTAATTTCCTTACTACTTTTGATGGTTATTCAGCTACAACACCTTTTATAATAACTCTAAATGCCCCTGAACTTAATATTGATTCATATAATTTTGTAAATGAGAGTCCTTTGATAATGCCGGGTGACCAACCCTATCTTAATATGATGATTAGCAATAGTGGTTCAGGAAATGCTTATTCACCTATGTTAGTTCTATTTTGTGATGATCCAAATGTAATCCTTTCCGATAGTGAAGCCTATCTCCCTTCTGTCTCTGCAGGTAATATTATGTTCTGTGAAAATGTATTCAATGTTTATATCACAAATGCTGTCAGCCCTGGAACAGCAATAAATATAGGCTATATGCTTACAGCTGAAAATGGAAATACGGTAGAAGGAAACTTCGTCTTATATGTAGGCAATCAGCATTATACATATGAAAACGATTTTACGGGTTGGAGTATGTTTGCACCACTTCCAAATTTTGTCAATCAATGGCACCGGGAAAATTATAGGAATCATACAACCAATGGGAGCTGGTCTATGAAATTTGGTGGTATAGAAAATACTAACTATGTTAATAGTGCTTATGGCTTCCTGGAAAGTCCAGAATTACCATTGGTTCTAAATGCTCAGCTACACTTCTTTCACTGGATACAAGCGGAAAATCATACCAACAATCCGCAATATGCCTGGGATGGAGGTTTAGTCCAAATGTCACTCAATGGAGGAGAATGGACTCAAATTTATCCCGTGGGTGGTTATCCTTATAAAATATATAATAATGTAGCTTCTCCATTCCCGGCTGAAACAAGAGTTTATTCAGGGACTTTTGATTGGTCTGAAGCAGTATTTAACCTCTCTGATTATACTGGAACAGCTAAATTCCGATTTATATTTGGTTCTGATGGAGCTGTAACTAAAGAAGGTTGGTATATAGACGATTTGTATATGGAAAATGAAGTTCCCAATAGTGATTTGGTGGAAACCATTCATTTTGAATTATACGAAAACTATCCCAATCCTTTCAATCCTACTACCACAATATCCTTTAACTTACCGAAAAATGCACCAGTTAACCTGGAGATTTTCAATTTGAAAGGACAAAAAGTCCGCACTTTAATCAATAGTGAATTAAAAGCTGGTAAACATAATATTATCTGGAATGGTCTTGATAATGATGGAAAACAAGTAGCAAGCGGAGTTTATTTCTATCGTTTAAGCAATGGAGAACAAATTCTTACGCATAAAATGATGTTGATGAAATAATGAAGATTACTAAAGACACTCGCGTTCTTGTTTTAACTGGTGCAGGTATTAGCGCTGAATCTGGACTTAAAACCTTCCGTGATGCTGGAGGTTTGTGGGAAAACCATAGAGTTGAAGATGTGGCAACCCCAGAAGCATTCAAAAGAGCACCAGCAATGGTCTGGAATTTCTATAAGGAACGCTGGCAACAAGCTCTCCAGGCTAAACCTAATCCTGGTCATCTTGCTCTTGCTAAACTTGAGGATTGGCTTCAGGATAATTTCCATCTCATAACTCAAAATGTGGATGGACTCCATACTGCTGCTGGAAATAAACGAGTAATAGAGATGCATGGTTCCCTGCATACTTGTTTTTGCACACGCTGTAATGCTCGTTTTCCAATGAAAGATATTAATTTAGAGGAAGATATTCCTTTATGCCCCAAATGTAAAGGAATGCTGAGACCTGATGTTGTCTGGTTTGGAGAAATTCCCTATCATCTGGATAGAATTGATGCTTTACTTCATAATTGTGATGTTTTTATGATGATAGGAACCAGTGGAGTTGTCTATCCTGCTGCGGGATTTGTAATGACAGCCCGGTATTTTGGAGCACACACTATAGCTATAAATCTTAATCCTATGGAAAATAGTGAATTTATAGAGGAATTTCATCAGGGCAAAGCAGGAGAGATATTACCTCAATTGATTGATGGATGGATTAATTCGTAAGAAATATAAAAGAGGGTTGAATAACCCTCTTCTTTAATGTATTATTCTTGTTCCCGTTTTTCCTGCAAAAGCGGGAACAATTTTTTCTATGGAAGTAATGAGCACCTCTTTCCCACCTCGCTCAAGAAAATCAATAGCTGCTTTTATCTTTGGACCCATACTTCCTGCAGGAAATTGATTTTCACTATAATATCGCTTAGCTTCCTCTATAGTTAAAAAATCCAGATTTTTCTGCTCTGGTTTTCCAAAATTAATGGCAACTTTCTCCACTCCGGTCAAAATCACAAATAAATCTGCTTCAATATTCCAAGCTAGAAGAGAACTGGCAAAATCTTTATCAATTACTGCATCAACCCCTTCATAGGTGCCATCTTTTTCTACATAGACTGGAATCCCTCCACCACCTACAGCAATTACTATCTTTCCTTCCTGCACCATCTCTTTAATAGTTTCAGCTGGGATTATTCTCTGTGGTAATGGAGAAGGGACCACCCGGCGATATCCTTTACCCGAATCCTCTCTTAGTTTCCATCCTAATTTCTGTTCCAGTTCTTTTGCTTCTTCTTCAGTATAATAAGTGCTTCCCACAAACTTAGTAGGATTAAGCATACTGGGGTCATTTTTATCTACAATAACTTGAGAAATGATAGTAATAACATCTCTCTCAATGCCGGATAATAGGAGTCTATTCTGCAAACTCTGTTCTATCATATAACCCATAGTGCCTTCTGTGGCTGCATTAAGTACACCTAAGGGAAGTGGTGGGATTCCTTCTTTTTCGCCCAGTTCCTGTTGACGAAGTAAATTTCCTACTTGAGGTCCATTCCCATGTGTTATAGCAAGTCTGTAACCCTGACGAATGAGTTCTACCACACCTCCCAAAGAAGCACGAGTATTAGCAAACTGTTCAGTTATAGTTCCTTTTTCTCCTGCTTTGATAATGGCATTACCACCTAAGGCAAGTACGGCAATTTTATCCATAATATCCTCATTTAGAATTAAAGGGAGCAGATTCTTTATTCTGCTCCCGTTTAATTTTTATATCTTAGCTTTTTTTAAACATTAATAATCCTGGAGAACATCTTCCAGATTGGGTCTACCTATCTCTTGCAATTCATAGCTAACTTGACAGGCAGGATGTTTAATATTAATAATACGTCTTAGGTCTATAGGTGTGGCGATTACAACACTATCACATTCTGCATCATTAATGGTTTTTTCCAGGTCTTTAATTTGACGGTCACTATAACCCATTGCTGGCAGAAGAATGCCTATTCCGGGATACTTTTCATAAGTTTCGGCTATTTCACCAACAGCCCATTCTCTCGGATCAACTAAATCTTCACAGCCATATTTATCTGCAGCAACAACTCCAGCCCCATAAGTCATTTCACCATGAGTGAGGGTTGGACCATCTTCAACCACAAGAACTCTCTTGCCAGTAATCAATTCAGGATGGTCTACAAATAAAGGAGAAGCAGCATCTATAATCTTTGCTTTGGGATTGATTGAACGAACATTGGCTCTCACTTCATTAATATCATCCAAATCGGCACTGTCAATCTTGTTAATTATCACCACATCTGCTCTATATAGATTGGTTTCTCCAGGATGGTAGGAGATCTCATCACCAGGACGATGAGGATCTACTACTACTATATTAAGCTGTTTATCAGAATAATAGAAAGGAAAATCATTATTTCCACCGTCCCAGAGGATTACATCTGCTTCTTTTTCTGCTTCTTGCAGAATAGCTTCATAATCCACTCCAGCATAAATGATGCTGTTCATTTTGATATGAGGTTCATATTCTTCTCTTTCTTCTATAGTGCAATGATGGAAATCCAGATCTTCCATTTTGGCAAAACGTTGCACTTTTTGTTTCACCAGATCACCATAAGGCATAGGATGACGAATAGATACAACATTTCTCCCTTTAGCTTTCAGGGCTTTGACAATGGCACGAGTGGTCTGAGATTTCCCGCAACCAGTACGAACAGCACATACCGTTATTAAAGGTTTGTTTGTCTTTATCATTGTATTTTTCGTGCCCATAAGCATAAAATCAGCCCCACAAGCATTTACTAAAGAAGCCTTGTGCATCACAATTTCATGAGCCTGATCACTATACGCAAAAACCACTAAATCAACATTAAGATTCTTAATGAGTTCGGGTAATTCCGCTTCAGAATAAATCTTTATCCCATCGGGATACAATCTCCCTGCAAGTTCTGCCGGATATTTCTTATCATCAATTCCAGGAATCTGAGTAGCAGTAAAAGCTACAACTTCATATTCCTCATTATCCCGGAAAAAGACATTAAAATTGTGAAAATCTCTTCCGGCTGCTCCCATTATCACTACTCTGCGTTTCATTTCTTTTTCTCCTTTTGATATTTTTATTTCTTTTATATAAAGCAACCTTTTAATATAGCTTTGTTCGTCAAGATAAATCTCTAATTTAAAGTTTAGTGTGTGAAAAGGAATGAACGGTTTCTTAAATGAGATCTTAAAAGAGATCAGTTAAATTAACAATTCGGTGCTATAAAATACCACAGTCATAATTTAAGAAATCAAATAATGGAGTATTCAACGATATCTTCTAATCATTTTAAATAAATCATTATACTCCATTTTTAAAAAAATAAAATTAAAAATAAAAAATAACTTGACAAATAATATTAAAAGTTTAATTAAGAATTTAGAATAAATGACTAAGATGAATGGAAGAAATCACCTTTGTATAAATGAGATAATAGAAAGAAATTGAATTTTGATTTACTTAAGCTCAAACTTGACTTTACACATTAAAAATGATTGAAGCATATTTTCTTAACTCTTCTAGCCTTAACAACCAAAAAAGTGAAAGAGGTGTTAAAATGTTTACACAAGAAACTAAGTATTCCTTAAATTATTTTTTAAGGGGATTTCGGCTCGTTATAATAATTACATTGTGCTCATTTATGTCTTTAACTTTTTTATATGGGATAGAATCAGAAGGGAAGACTAATCCTGCACATTCTGGTGATTTTCCCAAATCTATTTATTATTATACCCTATATCCAGATAGTGGACCATCTATAGATGATGTGTTATGGGAAATCAGTAACAGATTTAACAACAATGAAGAGAACCATTTTACCATAATATTGAGCAATGGAACCTATAATCAAAATATTTATTGGGGATTATGTAATGTTACTTCTTTATTCTCCGAATTATATATTGAATTAAAAGGTTCAAATAAAAATAGTGTACAAATATCAGGTGACAATTATATTTTTACCGACGATGCTAATTTACATTTTAAGTTAAGCAATCTTTCCATTAGTGGTGGCTCTAGAGGGATAGAAGCTTACAGCGATTACAATAATAACTATATAACTTTTTTGGAGATGTATAATTGCAATATTCACAACAATATCAGCACTTCATTTGGGATAGATGTAAATATGTATGGAGCAGGGATATATAGCAATGGTCCTGCTGTGATTACTAGTTGTGATATTTATAATAATAAAGGCAAAAACTGGATAGACCCAGCTTATAGAAATTATTCCCGCGGTGGTGGTATTGCTATAGTAAATAATACTAATTATAGTTCTGAAATAACGGATTGTAATATTTATGGAAATGAAGCTAATGCGGGAGGAGGTATATATGTAAGTGGAACAGCCCCCATAACCATTGCTCGCAATAGAATCCACGATAATACCCGAAAATTCTATATTTATGAAGGTATTGTAATAAAAGCAGGATTTGGAGAAGGTGTATACTGTCACGATTGTAATAGTCTTACTTTCAAGGACAATATAGTATATAATCAGATAGCTGGTTCATCTGACACAAATCCCAAAATTCCCATACCAACTGAAGCAGCGGTAGTGATGGAATCCTGTGGTTTTTCTCAATTAATTGCTAGTATAAAGATAGAGAACAACAGTATTATGGATAATAATGAATGTCATGGTCTCTGGGTTATGATGCCCGAAGGTGGAACTGTTATAAGGAATAATCTATCCTGCAGAAATTTAAGTGGGATATATTTATCCTCGTATACTACAGGCTATCTAACTTTAAAATATAACGATGCCTACGATAATGGAGAATTAAATCAGGGTGAAATACTAAATTACTTCATTCAATATCCGGATGCAATTGTTGCTTTCAATAATTATGAATTAGATCCTCAGATAGATACATCTTATATGCCAATCTGGGATTCATCTACCCTAAGCTGGCTTATTGATGCTGGAGATCCAACTCTTACTGATTCGGATGGGACCCGCAGTGATATTGGAGCAGTGAAAGTAGTTGGTCATTATTATGAGGAATATGGTATGCCAGTAAATGGAGGTATCAAGTGGATGAGTTTCCCTGTACTTAATACGGTAACCGAAGGTTATACGACCAATTCCAATTTCTTCGCTCCTATTTTATACGTAAATACACTTGATTGGGTAGACTGGAAAAAAGAAGCTGATCAGCAATTAAGAATGCAAATCATTAGTGGTAATCTTCAGAATGGAGATGGTACCGTCAGTAGTCCAGTAGGATATAAGGTAAAGGTCAAAGAGGGAGTGAGTAATCAGATAAAGATTATTACCACCGGTTATAAGGAATCAGACCTCAAGCAGATTCATCTTTATAAGTATCTATCAGGGACTACCATAGAAAATGAGAACTGGATAGGTTACTTTCAGAAGAAGAGTGCACATCCTCTGGATGCTTTTGCTCCGGTGTTGGATAAGATTTTGATGATAAAGTCACAATATTGGAGTATGGCAAGAGACCCTATAACCGGTGTTTGGGCAGTAACTCAGGGAGATTTGACTATTAATTATGGAGATATGGTCATTGTGACGGTGAGTGAGGATTGTAGTTTTATCTGGAATAATGCTCAACCCGTAGATCCCAAGTTCAGGGAGTTACCGGAGCATTTTGAGTATATAGAGAAGGAAGATTATACTCCTCTTTATCTGGATTTAACTGCCCTGGAAGAACTACCCTCGGAGATTGGAATCTATGTTGATAGTGAATGTAAGGGTGCAGTAAAGGTGGAAGGCAATTCTACTGATATCTGTGTGTATATAGGTGCAAATGAAACCCTTAATCCTGATAACTGTGAGCTCATATTATATTATGAGACGAAGGGTATAAAACCAGTACGTAAGGTTTATCAACCTGAGGCAGGTGAACTGGTTCAACTATCCACTGGAGGGATAAGATTCTACACGCTGAAACTTAAGGGTAGTTCCAATCTGGAACCTGTGATTTCAGTGACCAGATTAATTCAGAATTATCCCAATCCTTTCAATCCGAGCACTACCATTGAGTATGAACTCGGAGAAGAGGGACCCATCAGTATTGAGATATATAATGTAAAAGGACAGAAGATAAAGACTCTGGTAGATGGTTTCAAAGTAGCAGGAATGCATAAAGTGGTATGGGATGGTAGAGATGGTTATGGCAGAAGAGTAGCCAGTGGTATCTATCAATATCGTTTAACAACCAAAGATGGAAGCATTATCAGAGAGATGCTTTTATTAAAATAGGCATATACAATTTCTCAGGGGAGATTTCTCTCCCCTGAGAATTTTAGACAAAGGAGCTTAAGTATGAGAAAGAGAGTATGGTTAGTCTTGTTCATATCATTTATGATAGTTACCTTTTCTGCTACGACTTTACGGGTTGCGGTGGATGGTAGTCAAGTCTACCAATCAATTCAATCTGCGATAGAGGACGCGGTAGATGGGGATACAGTATTGGTATATCCAGGTAGATATTATGAGAATGTGGATTTTATAGGGAAATCTATCAGTTTATGTAGCTTAGAATTCACTACGGGAGATAGCACTTATATAAGTACCACCATAATAGATGGAGGAATGCAGGATCCCTGTATAGCGATTCATGCTGATGAGCTGGAAGCTACGGTTCGGGGATTTACCCTTACCAATGGTCTGGGTTTCTTAGAATGGCAGACTGATAACTATAGATGTGGAGGTGGAATATATATTTACAGAAATTTTGAATCTCCTTATTCCAAGCAGGTGAATGTTATCAATTGTGATATCACAGAAAATAGAGCTGTATGGGGCGCTGGGATATATTGTATGGAGAGTTCATTATATTTGAGCGGAGTAAATATCCATCATAATTACGGCAGTTTATATGGAGCTGGTATATTATTTTATGGGGCGGATAGATATCAGTCTCCAAATATAGTGTTTGATCCGGTTAATCTCTGTTCAGTGTATGCTAATTATGGATGGAATCCTGTGGATATTTTAATTATAGATACTATTGGTGATACCTATATTAATCTGGATTTAGCTTCGGTCTTACATCCTGATGTATTTTATATACACAGGATAAAAAATTTATCTATGTATTATCCTTATAACAATATCTTGAATATTCAACGCGGTTACCGGACAGAGATAAATAGTGACTTATATGTAAGTCCAACGGGTGATAATGCCAATACAGGATTGAGTCCAGATCAGGCACTGAAGAGCATAGCGGAAGCAGTGCAAAGGATAGCTTCGGATAGTCTGGAGGCAAAGACTGTCTATGTATTACCGGGGACCTATAATGAAGATGAGAGTTTTTATCTTTTCCCCATCCCTTTAAAATCTTATGTCAATATTATAGGTGCTGGTTCCGATAAGACTATTTTACATTCCGATATAGCTTCTCCTACCGAGAGAACCTATTTTTGGGGAGGACAAAATCTTCAGCATATTACTATTCATGGTTTTACCGTTAGTGCGGAAATAAACCAGAATTGTTGTCCTATGTTTAGCTTCTATATCAGTCATCTTACAATATCTGATATGATATTAGAAGATTTTCCTATTTATGATTATAAAGATGCTGCTATATTCTTATATGAACCTACTTCTTTGTCTATTGATTCTCTGGTAGTTAGAAATTTCACTGTTCCTGAACATGCTGTCTATATCCAAAATACTCTTCAAGATTGTAGCATAACTAATTCCACCTTTGAGAACATCCATTCTACTTATACCTCACCTGATACTCCAGGAGATGATAGCTGGGGTCCAACTGTTGTTGAAATTATAACCTTAGATACTTTGACGGTAGATAATTGTATTTTCCGGAATATCTCTGTACAGAATAATCAAGCGACGCTGTATATAGGTAATAATGTTTATTTTCCTGGCAATGTAGGCAATATAAAGGTAAGTAACTGTCTTTTTGATAATATAAGGACTAATTACATTAGTGGGGTATGTTTTACTACCAATATCTTTGGCAGTTATAAAGTATCTAACTGTACCTTCTACAACAATTTTGGGACTCTGGGAGCAGTTATGGCTAAAGGTAAGATAGATATGCAGAATAATATCTTTTATAACCCTGATGCTCAGTATGAGCTTTATATGGCACCTCCAGATCTGGATTCATACTGTGTAACCCGACTGGATTTTGATTATAATAATATACGCAATGGATACAATGGAATTAGAAATAGCAGTCCTACCAATGACCTTTACTATAGAGAGCATAACCTTAGCAGTGATCCCTTATTTGCCAGCAATGCTTACGGAGATTCTCTGTATCTGCATCTGGGAGCGGATTCACCCTGTATCAATGCAGGGACACCAGATACCACCGGTCTGGGACTTTTACCTTATGATCTGGCAGGAAACTGGAGAATATGGAATGGCCGCATAGATATGGGATGTTATGAGTATGGTTCTGAGCCTTATGTAGGGATAGATGATCCCGTGGTTCCTTCTGTTCCAGGATATAATATCCTGGCCTATCCCAATCCTTTTAATGCCTTTACCAATCTGAAGGTTAAACTTTCCTCTGACTCCGAGCATAAATTCCATAAGGTTAATTCTGCCAGTATAGAGGTCTATAATATCAGAGGTGAGAAAGTAAAGACTATCTCTCTTGATGTTAGTAAGGGTGCTGAGCAATTGACTTACTGGGATGGTAGAGACCAGCATAGCAGGCTTTGTCCTACGGGAATCTACCTTCTTAATCTAAATTTAAATGGTAAATCAGTCCTGACCAGAAAGGTGACTCTAATTAGATAATAATTATAATTAAACCTAAATAAATTCTCAGGAAAGAGGATGCCTTTTCAGAATATATTGCATATATTAGACAATAGCTTTTTTAGCTAAATCTTCTAAACCACATCTCCAATGCATATATATTATAGAGCATTTCTGCCTGAGAGTTATCTCCCTGGAGATATTTTTGCCAGTTTTGCATTATGAGAGGGAGATTCCAGATACCACGATTTCGGAAAGTGGTAGAAGTAATTAGTGTTTCAAAGGAAGTTTTCATTGGACCTCTAAGCCAGAGCAAAAGAAAAGGAGAGCCAAAAACAGATTTATCTTTACGATTATAGATGGAAGAGGGAACGATTGGTTTTATCGCCTGACGGTGGACATATTTTCCCTGGGCATTATGTATTTTATATTCGGAAGGAAAAGAAAAGGCGAGTTCTACCAGATTATGATCCAGAAAGGGAACTCTACTTTCTATTGAGGCAGACATTGACATACGGTCTTCCCAGTGCAGTAAAGTAGGTAACGAGGTGGAATAAACAGCATTATAGAGAAAGTTGGAAAGTTTGTCGCAGGTTGGTTTTGAAAACTTATTAGAGGGAAGAAGATAGTTTTTAGCAAATTTATTGGAATGATGGGCTAAAAGCTTAGAAATACTTATACTGGAGAAATCTGAAATTTGAGCAAAGATAGGTTCGGAAATAGATTTTTTACATTGCTGAATGAAATCCTGATTAAATGGCTCAAAGCGAAGAAAGCGAAATTCAAAGTTATAGAGTTGAGGTTCAGAGAGAAATACAGAGAGAAGAGCTTTTGCCAGTCCAGAAATACCCTTAATATAGCCATATTTTTTGAGCCAGGCGAGAGCTTCTTTAAAAGCTTTATTAAGTTGAGCTTGAAGGATTAAATCTGCCAGAAAGCGATAGAAAGAATGACGATAACCTGCTGTAAGTTCATCACTTCCCTGTCCATCCAGAAGAACCTTAATGCCATTTTTTTGAGCAAGTTTCATAACCGCATATTGCGCAGCAAACCCAGAACCGAGGGGAAGGTCATTAAACCAGGTGGCATCATTAAACCAAGCCATAGCATCTTCTGGTTCAGGTGCAGTTAGATATGAAATACAACCACAGGAATGGACTACTTCTTCAATCCATTTTCTTTCATCAAGAGGAGGGTATTCGGGAAAGTAGGATGAAAAAGTCTCTAATGGCTTATCAGTTAATTTTGCAGCCGTACAGACAATAGCAGAAGAATCCAGACCCCCACTGAGACAGGAACCGACTTCCACATCAGAACGCATTTGCAATTGAACCGCTTTTTCAAAAGTGGCTTTATAAGCTTGAGTGGCTTCAGAAAAGGAAAGTGGACTTTTACCAAAGCTTGTAGGATTCAATCTGTAATATTCTTTAAGAAAAAGTCCTTGCTGATTAACGATAAGGTTATAGCCAGGTTTTAGAGCTTTGATTTCGTTCCAGAAAGTTTCTTCTTCATAGACCTGCATAGAGTTAATCTTCATTGAACGCCAGATCATAGGCAGATTGAGGCTTTTAGCCAGGGGTGCAAGCAGCAACTGTTTGATTTCGGAGGCAAAATACAAAAAATCTTTATCCTGGCAATAATAGAAAGGTTTAACACCAAAACGGTCACGGGAGCAGAAAAGAAGTCTTTTACGAGCGTCCCAGAGAGCAAAAGACCAGATACCATTGAAATGAAGAACACAATTTTCTCCCCAGAACTCGTAAGCTTTAAGGATTACTTCTGTATCAGATTCCGAATTAAAAGAATATCCCTGAGAGATAAGTTCTTCTCTCAGCTCTAGATAGTTATAAATTTCACCATTAAATATGATGTGCAGATTAAACTGAGGGTCTGTCATAGGTTGATGGCCTTTAACGCTGAGGTCAAGGATAGCTAAACGCCTAAAACCTAATCCAAGAGAAGCTCTGGCAGAAAGATTCAGGGGTGGATAAAGTCGACGAATTTCTTCATTTGAACCATCACCGCAGAATTGAAGGATTTTATGGCTATTTTTCTCTATTAAACAAAAACCTTCATCGTCAGGACCGCGATGTTCAATCAACGCATTCATATCCCTTAGCAGGTTGATATCTATAACTCTTTGAGAATCAAAAGAATATATTCCACTTATACCACACATTCAAAACTCCAACTTATATGCTCATATAAAAGGATAAAAAGTCAAGGGATTTCTCTGCAAAAGTACCCTTAATCAAGGTTCAGTTGAAATAGTATTAACTAATTTAAGCAATCTACCTTCTCCAGCAGGAAGTTCTATTTCAATTCTTCCCTCTTTATAAGAATAAAATTTATCGTCATAAGGGTCATATAAAGCATAATTTTGGCTATCTTTTTTGTTTTCTTTATCTTTAAAAATAAGAAGTAACTTTTGCGGAGTAGCTTCTGGGAAATAGATATCAAATTCTTCTGGTGGAACAAATTGTGGTTCCGTGATTATGCCAGGATAGAAAAAATTGGCTCTACGATTAACCACCATTATCCAGAGATTTTCCTCTTTATCAAGGTAGGTTGTGCATTGAATATAGCCCTCATAATCACCTATCCCCTGCTCTTGAACCTGAATATATTGAATTGGATTATCTTTTCCTGCTTTCTTAAATTTGCTACGAGAAGTGCCGATGCAATCTGAATTTAGCCATTTCAAATTCTTGATTAGCTTACCGTAATGTTTTATGCGTGGATTAGAAGATATAACTGCTCTCCAGGTTATAGAATCAGGTACAGGAAAAGGATTATCTGATATTTGAGCAGATGAATAAGCCATAGATCTAACACCATATCCTTTAATATCTTGAAAAGAATCCAGCCGATAATGTAAGATCCCGTCTGGTTTATAGCATAGCGGCAGATAGAGCAGCACTTTTTGAGCTGCAGTAGGAGGTTGTATCCAGTCAACCCATTGTTCTTGACCCTGATATAAAGTCCATCTTCCCAGAACCTGGACAATAGGATAAAATTTCCTGCCCTCTTTTTTATCTCTGTATTCCATACAATCCTGGTATACACTCAGGACTTTATGGTCTAAGATATATTGAATAAATCTACTTTGTTCCGTGTTATCAGGAATCCATTTTAAATCTGGTTTTAAAGGATAGATATCGGGAACTATAATTTGAGGTTGAGCAATTTTATGGAAGGCATCTATATGATTGTAATAAATCCTCTGTTCTTTATTTAAAGTAATATTGTTAACTTGATAATCGTAGACCGCAGTGAAAATGGGGATATCTTCCTGTGCAGCGATTTCCTGCAAGATTTTAAAAGAGTTAAATTGACCTTGATAGGGCTCATCAAAAGTGTAAAAACCCTTTACATTTCCTTCACCTTGAGAAATAATATTATTCATTCGCTTAAGAATCCTATCTTGCCAGAAATCTTTATTGTGGCTGATTTCATAATGTAGCTGGTCTTCTATTTCTACATAATCCAGTTCTACATCACAATTTCCATACCAGTAGACTCTTGGATTAAGGTTTACCAATCGGAGAAACTCTCTGGACTCAGGTGTGGAAGGATTATGGTCAATATCAGCAGTTAAGAGATTAGCCTCTATAAGGTCTTTATAAGGTATTTTTATCTCCAGTTCTAAAAATTCATTACCTCGGCGGTTTAAATAATAATCCTGCACGGAAAATATGGTTTCACTTCTTTCTTGATTATCTATCCAGTGATTAAGAGTTTTCATCTGGCTGGAAAATCCTGTCTCATAATACTCATAACCAGTCACATAAAATCTCAAAAGAGGAGCAGTAGTACTGATATCAGGCTGTAGATTGCTTACTTTAAAGCGAAATTTAATCCAGATATAATCGTCTGGATAATCTGGTGGATTAGTTTGATAGAGGATAAATTCACTACCGAAACGGACATATGCTCCATTTTTATTTTGCCAGCGATAACGTAGGTCAGTAAAGATATGTCCAGGTTGATCTTTCCCTTTTTTTGCTTTCCAGACATAACTATATGAGGCATCAGGAGCCATATCTTCTTTTCCCGTTCTATAAAGATTTTTTTCACTTCTGGCAGCATACCAGTATTGATTATCCATTCCATCTCCGATACGGACATCTTTTTCACTGGAAAATTCCGCTTCAAAACGAAAATAGCTGGAAGTAGAGAGTGGATAGGAAGCATAATGAAGCTCACTTTCAGGATTTTTATCCCAGCCCCAATCATTTATCCAGGCATCAATCTGGGCAGCATCAATATCCTTTAATAAACCAGGAAGGTCAGGATCCCCCTTTTGTGTCCCTATTATTGTAGCATTATAACCCAGAATTTTCATTAAGTTGATTGTGTTTTTACGATAGGCATAATCTACTTTATCTGAATTTCTTAAATAAGCATATGCACCATATAAAAAGTCATCAGAATGTTTAGACAATAAAGAAGATGACAATAGCAAAGAGATACAGAGAATAACTAACTTTAATATTTTCTCTTTCATTTAACTATCTTTTTTATTCTTAATCTTCATATATTTCTTTTAAGTTCAGTTGAGTTCTGAAGTCAAGTAAATTATGTAAATTTAGAAAGATAATTAAATTCAAAAAGTAGAGTAGTTATCTATTTAATAATAAACTCTTTAATAAGAATCTGTCCTCTGTTTTTTAGTATGTAATAAAATCAAGTTTCCGACATATAGACTGATAGGCAAGCCATATTCCCATAAATAAAGATAAAATATTTTACTATATACTATTCCCTATCTCTTACTTACCTCTCCCTTATCAATTTAGCTAAATAAGAGCTAAGAGAGAGCTAAGGGAGAGGAAAAAAGGTTATAAGAATAAAGATAATATATGCAAGTAAATATCTAATCTACACCTTTATAAATAACTGAATAACAGATAGATAACATTAATGATAGGAAAAACTTATGAATATAATCTCTGATATCCTTAATATCAAGCAATCATTATTTTCTATGACGAGTAGTAATCTTACCGATCAATTAGCTTCTACTATTATTGTTCCCGTTATTGTACCTCTATGGAATTACTGCAGCTTAGTAGGAGGTTCTTGTTAATATCTGCTTTCTGGTACAGGGCTGTGAAATTGTCAATGGTGGCTTGATTGTTTTGCTGATTTATTTAGTAAACCACTTCCCCTCGTTTAGCCTTAATAAATCCGTTAATATTGGTTAATTCTGAAAATTAGATGCGAAGATTCAAATAATTTATATATTATATTATAGAATAATTATAAAAGAGAAAAGAAGATGAATGAAGTACCTAAGTCTGATTTATATAGTGATGATTATCTGGATAAAATTTTTTTACTAGAAAAAAGAATTGGTGCAAAAACTACTTATAAAATTTTAGAACCTTTTCCTGTAGATACCGAAGACAGCTTATCCATTCAAAAAGCTGCTAAAGTAATTGCTGATTTTGTGGGACTAAATAATTTAGTATTCATAGTTGCAAAAACTAAACAAAAATCCAATGTCGGTGGTTATATAGAACTTAATAATAATGAGAATGAAGTTTTTATTGAAATATCAGATAATATTTCAAAATCTCAAAATGCTGTTTTAGCAGTTTTAGCTCATGAAATTACTCATAAATATATGCAGATTAATGCTAGTTCTTGCGGTACAGGACCCCTTCTTGAATACGAAAATGAAATACTAACTGATATTACATCCATCTTTCTTGGATTTGGAAAATTAATGTTAAATGGATGTGAAATTGTTAAGGAAACAATGAACATAGATCATTATACCAGAGAGACTATCAAAATTGGATATCTTAATAAAAAACAAATTGCTTTTGTTTATCGTTTAATTTGCGCAATGAGAAAAATACCCAAAAATGATATGTTATCAGGTCTTTCTTCAGAGGCTATCTCTGAAATTAGTGATTGTTATTGTTATGAAGAGGATTATTTTAATCAAGAATTTCATAATGACAAGTATAGAAATGAATTAGTTGAATCTTTAATTAATCATATTCAAACCTTGCAAAATGAACTAAATCAAATAAATAGACATTTAGAACTTATTAAGACCGAATATATAAATAAAACAGAAACTTTTCTGGATATAAAACAACAAAATCTTAAAAATTTTTATATAATGATATAAGGACCTTGAATCAATATGATACTTATGATCCCTGCCTTATTTATTTAATTACTATTAAAAACAGAAGAAAAATTGAACAAATGAAAATAAAATTATCTCAAGAGATTAGTGATGCAAACAATGTAAAACAAAATTTAAATACTATTACAAAATTAGTTGAGAAAAAAAGAACAAAAAGGTCATTTTTAAAGAAAATCTTTAATAAAGTCCTTAGAAATTAACCGGTGATATTTGACGAATTAACTTAACTATTTGCTCAAAATTATCTTTCTTTCTCTTGGGTTGAATTATGTCTCTTCTCCTTGTGTTATTTTATTAGTTTCCAATAAACAAAGAGTTGAATGTAGCTCATTTTTTTCTCCTTCTGTCTTACCAATTTTACGCCACTAATTAAGGCATAACCACAATATTCTTCTTTTAAAAAAATCTAAAACCATCTGCTAAAGAAAAACTAATCAAATACCAAAAGAATAGTCTTCTATAACAACCTAAAAAGGAATAATGGATATAAATCAATTTCTCTTATGAGAAATTTTTATTTGACAGAATTATAGAATATTTTAATATGCTAAAATAATAAGGAGGTTACAATGGACTTCAAAGATCAAATTCAAGAGTTATCGGGAAGAATAGAAAAATTAAAGGATCAGATACAAACTGAAGAAGCAACTAAAAATTCTTTGGTTTTACCTTTTATAAGTACTTTAGGGTATGATATTTTTAACCCTTTAGAAGTTGTTCCAGAGTTTACCTGTGATATTGGAATAAAAAAAGGGGAGAAAATAGATTATGCTATTTTAAAAGATAATAAACCTATTATTCTAATAGAATGCAAACATTGGGCAAGTGATTTGAACCTCCATTCGGGACAACTTTTACGCTATTTTCAAGCATCTAATGCCAAGTTTGGAATATTAACCAATGGTATTATTTATCGCTTTTATTCAGATTTACAACAACCTAATAAAATGGATGAGCAACCATTTTTTGAAATAAATCTTACCAATTTTAAGGAAGAAGAAATAGAAGAACTGAAAAAATTCCATAAATCCTACTTTAATCTGGAAAATATTCTCAGTACTGCAAGTGAATTAAAGTATATAAATGAATTAAAGAATTTAATTCGCAATGAACTTACAAATCCGAGTGATCAAATGGTACGATTTTTAACAAAACAAGTATATTCAGGAACTCTTACTTCTAAAGTATTAGAACAATTTACTGCGTTTGTTAAAAAATCTATGAATGCAGTACTAGATGATTTAATAACTGAGCGTATAAAAATAGCAATTCAAAAAGGACCAGAGACTTCTGAAAATATAGATAAGAAAAATAAAAATATTAATACAACATTAGATGAAATGGAATCTTATTTTATTGTTAAAGCTATTCTTTCAAAAAAAGTTAATTTAGATAGAATTAAATATAGAGATACTGCTTCTCATTTCTCAATTATATTGGATGATAATATTCGTAAACCTATTTGCAAATTGATATTAGATGAAAAGAAAAAAGTTCTTATAACCTATGATGAAAACAAAAACAGCATTAATAATTATATAAATTCTTTAGATGAAATATACAATTATAGCCAACAATTTTTCGATATCGTGGATAAATATGAACGAGGAGAGAAATAATAATATTTATTTATATTCCCATTTTGTTCTAAAAATAATTAAACTATAAAGAAATAATCTATTTAAATTAAACAATTGTGCCAATATATCATATAGCACTGGTCTTTCTAAAGATTTCAGGATAAAGAACTGGTTGTCTTTCCAACTGGTTTTCAAGATTATCTTTTTAAGGTCATAGATAGTGGACTTATTGCCTTTGATTTTAGTAAAAAGATGAAAGTTTTGTTATCAAAAGAGGAAAGAGCAGAATTTATATGAGGGTAAAATTTAAGTCGAGTCTCAATAGTGGTGCAAAATTCAATTCATTGTTTTGTAATTTGTTTAGGAACATTTTAAGTTTCTCCTTTACCTTCTATTTAAGATTTTGGGAACGATTATATAGTTTATCAAACTCAGATTTATTGTCCATCTCTTTCTTATTTAGTTCTCTAACTATGATATGTTGGAGCCTGCAGAACCAGCGAAACAGAGCTCCAAAACACCCCGGGAAATATCCGGATACATCTTTCTCTTCTCCTTACCTCCTCGTTTAATCACTCTAATATATTGGTACACTTTATCTTCATTTAATGCTCAGGAGGAAAATTCAGATAGGTACTTATCTCCTCATAGCTATCCTCTAACCATTCTCTAAGCTTATATTTACCTTTAACAGGCGCTAATATCAGAAGATACTTTCAGGCAAAATTAAACATCTCTTACGTGGTAGCATTAACCACACTCCTTTCATCTAAATCTACCTCCATAAACTCCACTAGTTTATTACAAACTCTATTAATCTCTGTTAATTAACCGGCGATATTTGACTTATTAAATTTACTAATTCCTCATAATTATCTTTCTTTCTTTTGGGTTGAGTCATATCTCTTTTCCTTGTGTTATTTTATTAGTTCCCAATAAACAAAGAGTTGAATGTGGCTCATTTTTTTCTCCTTCTGCCTTACCAATTTTACATCACTAATTAAGGCATAACCTCCAAAATCAAATCGGGATTTAAATATAAATTGACAATGATAGATAACTAAGAAAGTAGTGATATAATAATTTATTAAACTAAATAAATAGATAATATGACTTTATTTTAAGAAGCTTAGCATAGGGAAAAAATTATGAGTCTTATTCGTGCTATAGATGTATCTGTAGAATTCAGTGGTAAATCTATTCTTAGGAACATTAATTGCAGTCTGGAGCATAATAGCAAGATAGGTTTGATTGGAGCGAATGGTTCCGGTAAAAGCACATTACTCAAAGTGTTATATGGAATGAAAACGCCTACTTCTGGAAAAGTGCAAACAGCTAAATATTGTAATATTGCCTATCTCTCTCAGGAACAGCATCCTTTGTCTAATCGGGTTCTTATAGAATATGTTCGTGCCTCTCGTCCAGAGCTTTTGAAACTGGAAAGAGAGATAGAAAGATTATCAGCCGAATTAAATTATCATCCTGATGAAAAAATTGAAGCCGAATTAAATAATGCAATAGAGCAATACACCTACTATGGAGGCTACGATTTTGAGAATGAAATAAAATATGTACTCACTTCTTTAAATTTGGCTCCCGAAAGCTGGAACCGAAAATGTGGAGAATTTAGCGGAGGAGAACAAACCAGAATTGCTTTAGCTAATGTATTATTAACCAGAAGTGACCTGATAATGTTAGATGAGCCCACTAACCATCTTGATTTAGAAATGATATCCTGGCTGGAAAAATATCTTCAAAATCTAAAAACGCCTTTTATCGTTGTTTCCCATGACCGTCAGTTTCTGGATAATACCGTGAAAACTATATGGTGTTTGCGTGATGGACATTTAACTATAACTAAAGGAAACTATAGCGCTTTTCGTAAGGCAGATGAAATTGCTCAACTTTCTCAAACACGACAATATGAGCAGCAACAAAAATATATAGAAGAAACAGAAAACTTTATCCAGAAAAACATTGCTGGAACTCGCAGTAATTTAGCTAAATCCCGATTGAAGCAAATAGAGCGGATGGAGATAGTTAAAAAACCAGCAGAACAGAAATCTATAAAACTTTCTATAGAGGCAAATAAGCGAAGCGGAAACGATATCTATGTTCTGGAAAATGTATTTTATGGCATACCCCCTGAAAAAGAACTGGCAAGAGATATAAATTTAACCGTCAATTATCGGGATAGAATCTGCATTTTAGGACCTAATGGATGCGGTAAAACCACCTTGTTAAAAGTTCTTTTACAGGAAAGTGACATCTTTAGTGGCACCCTTAAAGTAGGAGCAAGTCTGGATATTGGATATTTTGACCAGCAACAGAATGACCTGGATCCCTCTCTAAGCGTTCTTGATACTATCTGGCAAATTGTACCTGAAGCTACTATAGGTTATGTGAGAAGCTGGTTAGCTCGTTTTGGATTTTATGAAGATGATGTAGATAAAAAGGTAGAGCAATTGAGTGGAGGTGAAAAATCCCGGCTTTATCTCTGCAGATTGATACACACTCAACCCAATCTACTTCTTCTGGATGAGCCCACTAATCATCTTGACCTCCAAATGACTGAATCGCTAATTGATGCTTTAAAAAACTATAATGGAACTATTATCTTTGTAACTCATGATAGGTGGTTTATGAGAGAACTGGCAACGAAATTCTGGGTATTCCGCAAGCTCAAGTCAACAAATGGATTTTACTCTACCATTCAAGAATTTATAGGTGACTATGAAGAGGCAATAAATCGGGCATTTGAGAAGCCAGAAGTAACAAAGACTCCTTCCCCGCCTCGTAAACGAAAAAACCGCATCAATCCCTGGCATATGCGAAGTCGCCTTGCCCAAATTGAAGAAAGTAGCAGAGAATATGAAGCCTTAATGGAAGACTTGAAGGAAATTCAGAATGCACTTTCTCAATCTATCACCTATACTTCTCCCGAACAGGTTAAACTTTTACAACAACAGATGAAAGAACTTATGGAACAAATTACTAATTTGAAAGAATTGATTGATAAAATGGAAGAAGAATATCTGGAATTATACTATCAATACTATGATAAATAAAAGAATTGGTTTCACCTCTTCCTTACCTGTGGAAGTTATTTATGCTGCTGGTTATACACCAGTGGACCTTAATAATATCTTTGTGGAAGGTGCTTCTGCAGAATATATTCGTAAAGCAGAATTGAGAGGATTCCCCCGCACTATTTGTGCCTGGATAAAAGGCAATTTTGCTGCAGCTCTTTCAGCTAATCTGGATGAAGTGATTGGAATTTCGCAAGGAGATTGCTCTAATGGTATATCTTTAACTGCTATGTTAGCAGAAGAAGGATTGCCTATCTATCATTTTCCTTTCCCTCAAGAACGAACCTATGAAGCTCTAAATGCAGAAATCAGAAAACTTGAAGAACATTTTGAGGTCTCTCGTAATGAAGTGATGAAGGTGAAAAAAAGACTGGATGAAATTAGAGCAAAATTGATAACATTGGATGAATGGACCTGGAATGAAGGTTTGATTACAGGAAAAGAAAATCACTATTGGCTGGTAAATTCTTCCGATTTTAGAGGTAATCCGGATCAGTTTGAAGAGGATTTATCCTCCTTTATGGAACAAGCATCCAGACGAAATCCTTCAATTCCGGAGCGTCGCTGTGCCTATCTGGGTGTACCTCCTATCTATCGTGACCTGTATGACCGGATTGAAGAACTTGGTGGTAGAGTCATTTTTAATGAGGTGCAAAGACAATTTTCTATGCCCTATCTCTGTTCCGATATAGTAGAACAATATTTGGTCTATACCTATCCTTATGGAGTTTTTGCCCGTCTGGAGGACATTCTTACTCAATTAAATCTCAGGAAAATAGATTTGGTGATTAGCTACACACAATCTTTTTGCCACCTCCAGATTGATAATATCCTTCTAAAAAAACATATAAAACTACCGTTTCTGAACCTTGAAGGAGACCGCCCAGAAGAACTTGATAGTAGAACTCTTCTGCAACTAGAAAGCTTTTTTGAGGTTTATGGATGAAAAAAGTAGTGGTAGCTTTAAGTGGAGGGATTGATTCTGCGGTTAGTGCTCTTCTATTAAAAGAACAGGGCTATAATGTCATCGGTGCTACAATGTCTTTCTGGGATAATATTGCTCCTGCATCTAAATGGTGTCTAGGCGGTTGTTATGGACCTCAGGAAGAAAAAAATATAAGTTCCGCCAAAAGAATCTGTTCTATTCTAAATATTGAACATATAGTCATAGACTTAAGAAATGAGTTTAAAGATATAGTGCTAACTTATTTTATTTCCAGTTATATGGATGGCAAAACACCTAACCCTTGCGTCATCTGCAACGCTCAAATAAAGTTTTCTGCTTTCTATGAAGAACTTAAAAAACAGGAATTGGATTTTGATTATTTTGCTACAGGACATTATGCACGAAAAAACTACGATATTAAGCTGCGTCGCTGGCAAATCCTTAAAGGAAAAGATCTCCTTAAAGACCAATCTTATTTTCTCTGTTTATTGAATCAAGAACAGATAAGTAAAACTCTTTTCCCGCTTGGTGAAAAGACCAAAGAAGAAATAAAACAAATTGCTCTAGATTACGGTCTGGGATTTCTTAAAGAACGAGAAGAAAGTCAGGACTTTATTGATTCTTCAGTTTATCCCTATATCTTTCCTGCAGAAGCTTTCACTTCTGGAGAGATTGTAGATATAAATGGCAAGTTTTTAGGATATCATCGGGGATTAGTGAACTATACAATAGGACAACGGAAACACTTAGGAATAAGTGGTATGGATGAACCTTATTATGTGGTCGGAATTGATGCTGAGCATAATAGATTGATTGTAGGACCTTTAATGGGACTCTATAAGGATAACCTTCAAGCCAGAAATATAAATTGGGTCTCTATTCCGGGTTTAAAAGAGACAATAAAAGCTGAAACAAAGATAAGATTAGCTCATAATGCTGCACCTGGGAAGGTTATTCCTCTTTCCGAAAATAGAGTGGAAGTTCGGTTTGATGAACCTCAATTATCCATAACCCCTGGACAATTTGCCGTTTTTTATCAAGGAGATTTACTTCTTGGTGGAGGTGTGATTGAATGATGTATTACTTTTTAAAGGTTATTATTTCCGCAGGTCTAATTGTTCTGATAAGTGAAGTTTCTAAAAGGAGTAGCTTTATCGGAGCGATTTTTGCCTCTATCCCGCTGGTCTCTTTTCTTGCTATACTCTGGATGTATTTTGAGACAAAAGATACAGTCAAGATTGCAGAACTTTCCGTTGATATTTTCTGGTTGGTTCTGCCTTCCTTGCTTTTCTTTATCCTATTCCCCATTCTTCTAAGAAGGAACTGGAATTTCTTTCTCGCATTCTTCCTTTCCACTGCAGTAATGGTAGCTGGTTATTTTTTAATGACCTGGCTAATGAAATCTCGTTAAAAATGACAAAACAGCATAACTTTTTAGTTTATTCTTTATGAGAAAAAAGCATATTAAATAGAACTTTCTGATTGACATAAAGACTTGAGCTAAAACTATGTCCGTATGATTAAAGTCAAATGGGAAAATAATCAAATACCAGAGGATACAAAACTGCCATCTGGATGGGTGTTTTTTTGTTTTAAAAAAGAAGACCTTATTCTCTGGTGTGGCTTTACTCCAAATATAAGACAGCGTTTGAATAATATAAGAAGAAAAGTTGAACAGGATGAATCTTTCAGAGATGCTTCTCTTGCTGCCGAATATATTGAGATAGAACCTTACGCTCGTTCGGTAGAGGCATTATTTCATTACAAAGTCTTTGTTCAAGAGTATAATCCTCCTTTCCAGGATATAACTGCACCCTGGAAAGAATATGTCTATCTTGCCCTTGATGCCTATCGCTTTCCCTTTATAACCATTCAATCCGATACTAATAGTGATTGGACCTATGCAGGACCCTGGCGAAGTCGTTTCTTTCTGATGGATATAATGGATAGCCTTTCCCGTATACTGAAACTTCCCTTTTGTGAAACTTCCTATTACCCTTGTGAAAAACTGGATAAGGGAATCTGTAGAGGATATTGTGAAGCATTAGATGAAGAAGGTGAAGTAGAAGATCAGGAAGAATTAAATAAGTTAGAATCTCTCCTCTGGGAAGCCTATCTGCATCCTGACAATGGCATTCTGGAAATGCTTACTAAGGAAAAAGATAAATATTTCAATGACCTGGAATTTGATAAGGAAGACCTTATTAATGGTGAAGTTGAGAACTTCGCTAAATACCGAGACTGGCTAAAATTTCTCTATTTAACCAAATCTTTATCATATCAAAGTGAAGATTTTGGTGTGGAAAATGGTTTGCTCAGCTGGTGCAAATTTAAGGATAAAATCTATAAATTCCCCTTAGAACAATTATATTATAGACCGAATGAACAATTAGCTATCAATCTAAATAAGACAGATGAAGCAAGATTACTTTATGAATATTATATTCAACATAATAAAGGATAAGCAATGTATGATATATTAAGTAAGTTACCAATTGTTAAACAGAGTCGTCAAGGCAAAGTGCGAGATATGTATGACCTTGGAGAGACCGTTCTTATGGTGACCAGCGACAGAATATCAGCTTTTGATGTAGTTTTCCCGGACCCTATCCCCGGAAAAGGAATAATACTCAATCAGATTGCCGCTTATGTTTTTAAAACCACTTCCAGTATAGTTCCCAATCATTTTATAACAGATAAGACTGAGGAATATTCGCCAGAATTCCAACCTTATAAAGATTATCTGGAAGGTAGAAGTATGCTGGTGCAAAAACTCAGAATGATACCAGTAGAGTGCATAGTTAGAGGATACCTTAGTGGTTCTGCCTGGAATGAATACTGTCATTCAGGCACCGTTGGAGGTGAATCTATGCCTTCTGGATTGAAGGAAAACCAGAAACTTGCTGAGCCCATATTTACTCCCTCTATCAAGGTTTCCGAAGGGCACGATATAAACATAAGTTATCAAGATTTGCTCAATCATATGGATAAATTTATCGCTGAATTTCTAAGAGATAAGTCTATGGCGCTATATGATTATGGCTACAACTTTCTACTACCAAAAGGAATCATCTTAGCTGATACTAAATTTGAGTTCGGCACTAAAGAAGGAGAAATATTTTTAGCTGATGAAGCACTTACTCCTGATTCTTCACGGTTTTGGGACCTGGAAGCTTATAATTCTGGGAAAGGTCCCTTAAGCTTTGATAAACAGATAGTGCGTGATTATCTGGAAAGTATTGGCTGGAATAAAAAACCTCCAGCTCCTCACTTACCAGATGAAATTGTCCAAAATACTTTATCTAAATATCGCCAGATACGCGATATCTTTTTAGGAGAGCATAGCATTTAATGAAAATAATTTGTATTGTTGACGATGAAGAAGAACTGGTAGAAAATCTAAAATTACAGCTAAAACAGATAAAACCTGATTGGGAAATACTTGGATTTAGCAATGGAATGGATGCTCTTAAAGAGATTATCGCTGGAAATGTGGACTTAGTGATAACTGATATTGCAATGCCAGATATGGATGGTTATGAACTTTTCTGGAGAATCAAAGATCATAATCCCGGGATACCAGTTATAATGATGACTGGTTTTGGATATGACCCCAATCATGTCCTGGTGAGAGCAAAATCTGATGGTTTACAGGAAATTCTTTATAAACCATTTGAACTTGATAAATTGATAGAAGTTATAGATAAGCACTTAAAGCCTAATAAGAAAAATTGATTAGTTCTTCCTTTATTGATAATCATTTAATGCAAAACACCTGGCTCAGTAAATTGCTAACTCCTGCCGGTAAATTGTATAGCATATACCAGAATCAACGAAGAAAAAATTTTAATTCTAAAGCCTGGCATCCTGATTGTTTTGTTATCAGCATTGGCAATATTATGAGTGGTGGTAGTGGCAAAACTCCATTTTGCCTATATCTAGCAGAATTATTAAAGCAATCTGGGAAAAAAGTAGGCATTTCTCATAGAGGTTATAAAGGATCTCTGGAAAACACTCCTACTATCATATCCGATGGAAAACAAATTCTCTATAAAGCAATGACCTGTGGAGATGAAGCTTATCTTATTGCTTCGCGGTTACCTGAAATTCCGGTGGTGGTAGGAAAACAACGCTGTGCCTCTGTTTCACTTTTGCTGGCTACTTTTCCAGATACGGAAATAGTTATCTTAGATGATGCTTTTCAGCATTTCAGTATTGCCCGAGACCTGGATTTTATATGCTTTGATGCTAAACTGGGCATTGGAAATGGAAAAGTGATACCAGCAGGATATTTACGAGAACCAATAAAAAATATGCCACTTTCTTCTGTTATTGTAATAAATTATAAAGACAATGAAATGGGTTTTACTTCTGGAGAAGAATGGTGGTCTTATTTTCCACAGGAAATTCTGCATTGCAGGATAAAAGGGAAAGGTTTTATAGATACAAAAGATAATCTATATACCGCTGAAGAAATTAAAAGTAAAAGATGTATAATGGTGAGTGGAATTGCTCATCCTGAATCCTTTGAACATAATCTTGAACAAGATGGAATCTCCTGGCTACACCATTTTCATTATCCAGACCATTATGCCTATTCTGATATGAAAGAAATAAATAAACTCTACAATATATGCAGTAAATATAAGATAGATTATATACTTTGTACGGAAAAGGATTTGGTTAAATTGCAGATTTACTCTATTCTAAAGGATAAATTACGGGCTCTTCGTTTGCAAACTGAATGTGCGGATGAGAAAAAATTGTTGGATTTGATTAAAGAAAGGATGGGGAAATAATTCAGCTGGATTTTTTATTTATTTCCAATCTCTGAGCAAAAGCTAACCATTGCGCTGAAGCAACAATAGCCGCAGTCTCTGCTCTGGTAATTTGCTGAGCTAAACAAATATCAGGTAAATCCCGCATAAGATTAAATTCTTCTGTGCTCCAGCCACCTTCTGCTCCAATCATAAAACAGGGTTTTCCTGCTTTTTCAGCTGACAAATCAAACATCCATTGCTCTGGTTTCCGTTCGGAACAAAGAATGGGATTATACCCTTGAGTTTTAATATTTTCTAAAGCTCTATTCAAATCCTGAGGAGGGAATATTTCGGGTATCCAGGGATTGTCACATTGTTTAATAGCTGCGATAGCTATTTTTTGAAAACGAGATAAAGTATTAGCAGAAGATTTTCTTACGGATAAATCAGTAATTAAAGGAAAAAGAGCACTCACTCCAAGCTCAGTGCATTTCTCCACAATGAGCTCATCATTACGATTCTTTAGCAGGGCAAAAGCTATCGCAAAAGGATAAGAAGGGAATGGGTATTCATCAATTTCAATGATTTTTAATAAAGCAGATGCAGATTCAATCTTGACTGCTTCAGCTTTAGCCATAATCCCTTTTCCAGAATTTAAGACAACCGTTTCCTTTATTCTTCTATGAGCCACATAAGCCCAATGATGAAATTCTTCACCCGATAAGCAAATTTGCTTACCTGGTTTTATATCTGCATTTAAAGAAGGATAAAATATAGAAGCCATATTTATTTAATATATTAGAAGAAAAAACCTCTCAACTTCTCTTTAAAGCTCTTACCAGGTTTCAATTCTCTCTTCTTATCAAACTCTTTTAGACGATTATAAAGTTCTATCTCTTCCCGGGAAAGCTTTGTGGGGACTACCACTTTGATTTTAACCAGTAAATCTCCACGACTGTAGGAATTTAACCCCTTAATACCCTGTCCTCTTAAGCGAAAGATTCTACCACTTTGAGTTCCAGATGGAATCTTCATTTTTGCTGTACCTGTTAAGGTTGGAACTATCACTTCATCTCCCAGAACAGCTTGAGTAACTGTTATAGGATATTCCAGAATTATATTATTACCGTCTCTTTCAAAAAGTTCATCTGGCTTTTCATGAATAACCACCAGGATATCGCCATAACTGCCATTTCTGGGACCGACATTGCCCTGACCTCTAAGACGGATAACCTGATTTTCTTCCACTCCAGCTGGAATTTTGACATTGATTTCTTTGGCTTTACTGATTCTACCTTCTCCCATACACTTGGGACATTTATTTCTTATAATCTTCCCTTCTCCTCTACAAGAAGGACATTCAGATATAGATTGCATCTGACCGAAAAGTGATTGACGCACGGTTCGCACCTGTCCAGTTCCGTGACATTGAGGACAGGTTTCCGCTTTTCCATCAGCACTTCCAGTTCCTTTACACTGGTCACACACATCTTTAATTGTGACTCTGACCTTTTTCTCTGTCCCTAAGGCAATTTCTTTAAGGGTTAAAGTCAAATCTATCTGAATATTCTCACCCTGATTGGAATGCCTTTGAGCGCTACTACGAGAACCAAATCCACCTCCAAAGAGGGTATCAAAAATAGAACTAAATCCTCCACCAAATAGGTCACTTATATCTTCAAAATGACTAAAATCATTCCAGCTGAAGCCACCATTACCAAATTGCTGGTCTATTCCAGCATGACCATACTGGTCATACAGTTGACGTTTTTCTTTATCAGAGAGAACTTCATAGGCTTCCGAAGCCTCTTTGAACTTCTCTTCTGCTTCTTTATTATCCGGATTTTTATCCGGATGATACTTCATTGCCAATTTACGATATGCTTTTTTTATCTCATCTTCGGTGGCATCTCTGGATACCCCGAGCACCTCATAATAATCTCTTTTTGCCATCTATAAAAACTCCAGAAAATATAAATTTTAGTTCTCCGGCAGGGAATTTTACCCTGCCGGAGTAGGATTTTATCTTTTATTTATCATCCATTACCTCAAAATCAGCATCTATTGGTCCTTCAGATTGATTAGATTCCTGTTCTTCATTGGAGCTTTGTCCATAATCTTTCTGTTCATAAGTTCCAGTATCTGCTTGTTGCTGAGTCTGAGAGTAGATGATTTCACCTAAGCGTTGAGCTTTTTTTAGGAGTTCATCTTTGACTGCATTGAGCTCAGCAGCATCGGTTGCCTTTTCTAATCTATCTTTAGCATGCTTGATTTCGGCTTCCAGGTCACTTCTTTCCTCTGCAGAAAGTCTATTACCGTATTCATTGAGGTTCTTTTCTGTACTGAATATCAAGTTGTCAAGCTCATTTCTGGCAGTAACATATTCCTGACGCTTTCTATCCTCTTCCGCATGCAATTCAGCATCTTTAATCATCCGATCAATATCATCTTTACTGATATCTCCGGTGCGGTCAATACGGATTGATTGTTCTTTACCGGTAGCTAAATCCTTAGCCGAAACATGAAGAATACCGTTGGCATCAATATCAAAGGTAACCTCAATCTGAGGCACCCCTCTAGGAGCAGGTGGTATTCCAACGAGGTCAAAACGACCTAAGGATTTGTTATCCGCTGCCATAGGTCTTTCACCCTGTAATACATGGATTGTAACGGCGGTTTGATTATCTGCTGCGGTTGAGAATATCTGACTCTTCTTGGTTGGAATGGTTGTATTTCTGGGAATGAGAGGTGTCATAACACCGCCCAGAGTTTCAATACCTAAGGTTAAAGGTGTTACATCTAACAACAGCACATCACTAACCTTCTCATCACCAGAAAGAATAGCACCTTGAATAGCTGCACCAATAGCAACCACTTCATCAGGATTTAGACTGTGGTTGAGCTTGTTACCAAAGAATTTTTCTACTGCTTCTTGAACTGCTGGAATTCTGGTGCTTCCACCAACCATAAGTATTTCCTGGATATCATCTACTGTCAATTTAGCATCACTTAGAGCTTGTTTACAAGGGCCAAGTGTACGTTCAACTAAGTCAGATGTTAAGCGGTTAAATTCCGCACGGGTTAAATCATAATTTAGATGTTTTGGACCCGCTGCATCTGCAGTTATGAAAGGCAAATTTATATTAGTAGTTGGAGTTCCGGATAGTTCAACTTTAGCCTTTTCTGCAGCTTCACGTAATCGCTGCATTGCCATAGGGTCTTTTGACAAATCTATTCCTTCTTCTTTTTTAAATCTATCCAGAATCCAATCTACGATTCTTTTATCAAAATCATCTCCACCTAAATGAGTGTCACCATTGGTGGAAAGGACTTCTACCACACCTTGAGAAATATCCAGAATAGAGATATCAAAGGTACCTCCACCCAGGTCATAAACTGCAACTTTCTCTTCCTTTTTGGTATCCATTCCGTAAGCTAAAGCTGCGGCAGTAGGCTCATTTATAATTCTTTTTACTTCCAGACCTGCAATAGTGCCCGCATCTTTAGTAGCTTGACGCTGACTGTCATTAAAATAAGCAGGAACAGTGATAACTGCTTCAGTCACTTTTTGTCCTAAATAAGCTTCTGCAGTTTCCTTCATTTTGGTTAGTATCATTGCAGAGATTTCTTGAGGTGAGTAATCTTTGTTTTCCACTTCAATATGGACTACAGCTTGACCTTTCAAGCCTTCTTTAACGGTGAAAGGAACCTGTTTTATTTCATTTTGCACCTCACTAAAATGACGGCCCATAAAACGTTTAATGGAATATACTGTGTTTTTCGGATTGGTTATTGCCTGTCTTTTGGCTAATTGACCCACTAAACGTTGACCATCCTTAGTAAACGCTACTACGGAAGGTGTGGTGCGACTTCCTTCTGCGTTGGTTATAACAACTGGTTTGCCGCCTTCTACGACAGCAACACAAGAGTTAGTTGTTCCCAAATCTATACCGATTATTTTTCCCATTTTTCCTCCTTTAGGTTACTTAATCTGTAATTTCTATATCAGGGTCATTAGAATCTTCGCCATTAGCCTCTGTAGCTTCATTTATTTCTTTCGGTTCTGATTCTGCTGACTTTTGTTCTATTTTTCCAGATGATACTGCTACTCGTGCAGGACGGAGTAACTTATCATACATCATATATCCGTTCTGGATAATAGCGGCAACAGTATTTTCCCCATATTCACTGGGAATATGAGCAAGAGCATCGTGAATGACAGGATCAAAAGGTTTGCCTAAAGCATCAATTTTAGTAATACCTTCCTTTTCCATCACTCTTTTCAATTGTTCAGCTATCATCATCATACCTTTTACAAAGCTATCATCCTTTTTATCCTCACTAACCTGCTTCAAGGCCCTTTCAAAATTATCCGCCACTTCACAGATTTCCAATGCAAATTTCTGGGTTGCCATCTTTATCCAGTCCGCTTTTTCCTCATTACTGCGACGACGATAATTTTCAAATTCCGCTATACATCTAAGATATTTATCTTTCCATTCGGCACATTCTTTCTCCAGTTCTGCAATTTTTTTCATCAATTCCTGCTCCTTAGTATTTAGTTCCTCATCCTTTTCTTCTATTTGGGTCTGTTGTGTATCTTGAGATTTTTGTTCTTTATTTTCATCTGATTTTATATCTACTTTTTTCTTCTGTGTTGCCAATTTATTCCTCCTTTGTTGATACTACTATTCCTTTATGAGTTGTTTCGGTTATAGTAACAGTTATATCACGGATTAAGGGAATAAGATGTCTATATGTAGTCCTGATGGGTGCTATCACACCTAAATAACCAGGAATTCCAAAAACTTCATAGCGTCCGTAAATCAAGCTAAAATTGCTCCATTCAGGAATATTAAAATCTTCTCCCATTAAAACCTTAACCCCTGCGCCATCATCCGAACGACGCATCAGATTAATCAATATATCCTGACGCTGTATCATACTCATAAAGTTCAGTATATTTTGCTTTGAATCAAATTCTGGTTGTTCAAGAAAATTAATACTACCATCGTAGTGAATATAAAAATCGCTAATTTCAATAAAAGCTTTATGTAACTGCTTCAAGAAAGTGCTGACCAGAACATTATCCTGATACATATCTTCCTGCATTTCCAGCAAAATGCGATTGGCGATATCATAAATACGTTCACCAATCAATTCTTCATTCAGATATTGCACCAATTTCTTTAGCTGACTTTCCGTAAAATCATAATCTATCTTCATTACAACCGTCTTGTCTAAGCCGGAATCCAGACTCATCACAAAGATATATTTTTGATTGCCAATAGGAAATACCTCCAGATTTTGTAGATATCCACTGGAAACTTCTGGCTCAGCTACAAAACTCAGCTGGTCAGTCTCTTTAGCCAGCAATTTCATAATGTAATGTAAAGCCAATGGAGTATCTTTATAATGTCTGATTAGCATATTGCGTAATAAAACCATATCATCAAACTTTACTTTTGAGTGCTCCGGTTCTATAAGCTGAAGATAAGTTCTAAAACCCTTTATGGTAGGAATTCTGCCAGCAGAAGTATAGGGTTGCTGTATCTTGTTTTCTGCTTCCAGCTTCATCAAATCCAGACGCAAAGTAGCTGAACTTACCTCCTGAAGATACTTTTCATTCAGAATACGAGATGATACTGGCTCACAGGTCTGGATATATTCATCTACTAAAGCCTTTAAGGTTTTTTGTAATCTAAGCTGGTTTTTCTTCATTGTTGAACTAAAAACTCCTTTTTAATTTTTTAGCACTCACTTAGTCAATCTGCTAATCTTAATGACATATTAATCAAAATCAAGAAATTGTCAATTGAAAAGTGAGACTGCTAATTAATTTTTTACTATTTTCAGAAGATAAAATATCGTCCTTTATCTTGGATTTAGTTCAGCTTCATTATGGCATAAGCTTTTTTGGGGGAGATACCTTGGTCATCGAGATTGGGGCCAGTACCGATGGTTAGCTTATCTGATGTACAGCTGTAAGGCTTCAACCTCAGACCTTTAGGTATGTCTAACTTAGCTTTGATTCGGTTCATCAATGCTTCGGTTATGCTATCTTTTTGTACTTATTTTAGATATATAATTTAGAGCCAGGAAAGCACTACCCTGTATGTTGAAAAATCAGGATGGGCAAGGTTGAGACAGAAAAATAAAAAAGTTCTTGACATAAAAAAGTGAAATATTTATGATTTAGTTAGCTAATATATACTGATTATGGTTGAACATTAGGCTTGCAATATACCCGTGAAGGTGAGTTCATTGATGAAAAACACACGCAACAACCTATATTAATCGGGAGGATTGATGAAAAAACATTTGTTGTTTACGCTGCTATTACTAATCTCTCTTGGTCTGCTTGTAGGACAGACATGGATACGATACTATCCCTTTGGTGATCTTTGTCCGGGCCCCTCTGATAATGCGAGTTCAGAAGCCTGTAATGTAATCCCGGCAATTGGTGGTGGTTATTTACTACAGGGGTACGTTGAGTTTGTATATGGAGATATTCCAGCTTATGCTAACAATGTATTCTGGAAACTCGATGAAAATGGCGATATTGTGTGGAGGAGAACGGGGGGAGGAAACTTCCCATTTAACAGCATAGTAAGTAATGGAATTGATCGATACTATTGCCTAAAATACGATGAGATGTTTGTTTTCGATGGTGAGATGAACATGATAGCTCAGTATATTTTCGGTACTGTAAATGGCTTTTCCGCATCCTTATACGATATGCAATATGTTGACGATGGCTTGGTCTTTGCCGGAAGAATAGGCTCCCAAGCCGTGGTTCTTAAAACCGACTTCCAGTTCAATGTTATCTGGCAGAGTGATCCTTTCTGGACAATGAGCCAAGCACGTTCAGTTGAACCATTCGGAAATGGATGGGTTTCTCTTTCGATGAGAGTTTTTACGGAAATCAATGCTGTAGGGGATACTCTCTGGACTTATTATGATCCGGTTAATTACACAAGTTTTTGGGACTGCACCGTAGCTACGGATAACAGTATATACTTGCTGGGATTTCACAAGCTATGGGAAATGGACACTACTGAGCACAATCTTCAATTGATTGCCGATTATTTACCAGAATTTGATATGGACTGGCATGGGTCTATCGACATGCTTCCCAATGGTAACATCGTATATACCGGTAGTAATTCATCATACACAGGTCCAATACTCCACTGCTATAGCCCTGATGGCGTACATCAATGGAGCAGATCGTATAATACGTTTGGAGCAATATATTTTGGGACGGGCTCCAAGAACCTTTTGGTTATGCCCGACGGAAGTATTCTGTTCCCAATGCATCACGGTACTATTGTTCTGGTAAAAACTGATTCTGAGGGCAATGTGGTGGCTAATGATGATCCAATCGCTCCCGTACCTATGGCATCCATCATATGTTATCCACAACCCGCAAGCAACAATGTTATGATCTCAGTAAAAAGTGATCAGGTGGGAAATTTGGGCTACAGCATTTTTAATATCAGAGGACAAAGGGTATATTCCGGTAAGATCGACGATTTTAACAAAGAGCAAAGCTTTGAGCTTCCAAACGAAGCTCTGGATTGTATGCCCAGCGGTGTTTACTTGATTAGTCTGGATCAGGGAAAAAGCAAAATCGCCACTACCAAGCTGGTAGTAGTAAAATAAAAAAGGAAGGTAAATCATAAAACAAGGTAAAATCGTGACAATCGTTTTTATGTTTACAATGTTAATGGTGACTCAAAAACTTATGGCGGCCTATCCGTTAACACGTACTTATTCTATCAGTCCTGATTCACTGCACCAAATCCGCGCTGCAGCGGGACTGGTTGCTGGAGATCCATCAGATGCATTTATTACTCAGTACTGGAATGAGTATACATGACCATTTCGAGATGAAACTCCAGACACAGGTGATATACCGGGTGTAGTTCCACCAGAATGGGACAATGACCCAGGAGAAACAGATTATGATTGGGCTTGGTTGCAGTTGTCTGATTATCAGCTAGCCAGGTAGATGAGTTATAACCTGTTGCTCATATACTTTACTATCAATGTTGCAGGGTTAGTCCTTAATAATCAATGTCCTTGTGTGAATAATATCTCCTGAGCTGGGATCAATAAAAATGGTCAGCCCCCAAAATGCTATCATATAACAT